>ENA-OQOA01000015-OQOA01000015.1-human-gut-metagenome-genome-assembly--contig:-NODE-15-length-97493-cov-7.740710_pt1 | contig 97493 bp, 88 predicted proteins | sample MGYA00242633_ERZ504888 | MGnify/ENA primary metagenome ERZ504888 (study PRJEB26092, sample SAMD00036372) | human gut metagenome | host: Homo sapiens | study: EMG produced TPA metagenomics assembly of...
GCTGCAGAGCGCGAATTGCAAGGAACAGATTTGAAGGCGTACCGGGGTACGACGAAAATCTGTGACGCAGTAATTCACGCTCTGCGGTGCTGAATTTTTTGCATTATTTTCGGGTCTTGCTATAAAAAGAACAAGGCGTACCGGTACAGGAAAACTGGCCGATACGCCTTGTTCTGTGTTTATCAAAAGATCTGTCGCGGCGCACTCTTTTGGTAAGCATAAAAAAGAACCCAGCCACATGACGGTATGACTAAGTTCTCTTTGTTTTATATCTTTATTATGCGATTGAGTTTACAGCTTTGCTCAGATTGGATACTTTTCTGGCAGCGTTGTTTTTATGATAAACGCCTTTAGAAGCAGCCTTGTCGATGGTAGAGATCGCATTTACTAATGCAGCAGCAGCAGCCTCTTTATCGTTTGCAGCAACAGCAGCATCTACTTTTTTCATAGAAGTCTTAACTGCAGAACGGATTGCTTTGTTGCGGTCTGCCTTTGTCTGATTTACCAGGATTCTTTTCTTTGCGGATTTAATGTTAGCCAAACTGTACACCTCCAATATTTTTAAAATTAATGTGATTTAAGGGATGTTATTCAATGGAACAGACACGGGCGCTCCACTGAAACATGCTTTATTATCCTATAATATTTCGCATGGTTTGTCAATACATATTTTTGAAAAAATTGCAGAAACTACAACAAAAATACAGGAGAAGGAGAAAAGTATGATAGGAAAGTATAGGATGCGGACAGACCTGGCGATGGAGAATCAGGAAAAATTTGAGAGGGACCATGTGGAGATCTCCGGGGTCGAGATTGAGAAGAAGAAAAGAAAGGCGGAAATTCAGACAACCATTGTGAAAATCACATCGGAGCAGGGTGCAAAAATGATGGGAAAGCCGAAAGGGACGTATGTGACGATCGAAGCGCCGCTGCTTTTGACGGCAGACGAGGAGGAGAGCCGGAAAGCAGCGGAGGAGTTTTCCCACTGTCTGATGGAAATGGTGCCGGAAGCGTGCGGATCCGTTCTTGTGGCCGGCCTTGGCAACCGCGGCATCACGCCGGATGCGCTCGGGCCGGAGACGGTGGAGCAGCTTAACGTTACGCGCCATCTGGTGCGCACCTACGGAAAGAAGGGCCGGGAAGTGAGTGCCCTTGCTCCCGGCGTTATGGCACAGACGGGCATGGAGGCAGTGGAAATCCTGCGCGGAATGGCAGAACAGACCCATCCAGATGTGATTCTCGCCGTGGATGCCCTTGCCGCATGCAGTATTCACCGGCTGAACTGTACGATCCAGCTTGCCGACACCGGAATCTGGCCGGGCTCGGGCGTCGGAAACCACCGCAATGCCTTAAATCAGGAGACGCTTGGCGTGCCGGTCATCGGAATCGGTGTGCCGACCGTTGTAGGGGCAGGAACGATCGTCCACGATGCCGTCGCAGGCGTTCTGGAATCGCTGGAGGAGTCCGAGATGGATGAATTTCTGGGAGAAGTCATTTCACCGGCGCTCGAAAGCCTTTACGTGACGACAAAAGAGATCGACGAGATGGTCCGCCGCCTGGCCGGGGTTCTTGCGGCAGGTATGAATCAGGCATTTTCCGGGGAACTGTAACATATCATGAATATGGTGATAATATGTGGAATGCCAGGCGAAATGGACGATGGTTCGGATGGGGATGTCTTTTCCTGTCCTGCAGTATACTGCTGTTCCGCAGTGCAGCGGTTCTCCGGAAAAATCATTTCTCAGAGGGGAAAGTTCTGCTGCAGCGGGCGGCAGCACAGGCGGAGCAGTTATCCGTGGATGTGATGATGCCGCTTCTTTTTTATGACGGAAAAGAGGACGGAAGGGGATGGATGGAAAATCTCCTCGCGGCAGTGCGGGATCAGATACCGGCGCTTCGGGAGGGAAGCACGGCAGAAAATACGCTGTCTGCCGGGACAGAAGCAGCGGAAACGGATACGGCGAAGCAGGATTCGAATCCGGGACCGGGAGCAGAAAGAGGGCAGACAGAATCGAAGGAGCAGGGAACTGAGGAAGATCAAAAGGATGGAACTCAAAAAGATGAAACTCAAAAAGATGGAATGGAAATCACGGAGCCGGAGCAGACGGAAACAGGAATCACAGAACCGGCAGCCGGAGAGTCGGCATCAACGGCAGAACCCGAAGCGCCGCAGTCTGTCCCGGAGGAGACCATCGAAACCGGCGGCGCACCGCGTGAGATTCTCTACCCGGAGGCCGACACGATTCAGGAGACAATTTCCCCTGACCTTCTTGCTGACCAGCAGGCGCTCCTGAACCGCTTCTTCGTTGTCGATCCCAACACTTCGGTCCTGCCGGGAGAGATCGACGGCAGCACCCTGCTCGGAAAAGACCTGACCCTGCCGGAAAATGCCGAAGGCCCGCAGATTCTGATCTATCATACCCATTCGCAGGAAACCTTCGCCGATTCCCGTCCGGGAGAAAGGGCGGACACGGTAATCGGCCTCGGTGATGATCTGCAGGAGCTTCTGGAAAAGCAGTACGGATACGAAGTGCTTCATATTACAGAGGCATTTGACATGAAAGAAGGCTGTCTCGAGCGGAGCCGCGCCTACAACTACGCGGAGCCGGTCATCGCAGCGGCGCTGGAAGAACACCCGTCCATTCAGGTCGTGATCGACCTGCACCGGGACGGGGTCAATGGTTCAAAACGTCTTGTGACAGAAATCAACGGAAAGCCGACCGCGCAGATCATGTTTTTCAACGGCCTTTCCCGCACGAAAGAAAGCGGCGAACTGACAAGCCTGCCCAATCCGTATCAGGCGGAAAACCTTGCATTTTCCTTTCAGATGGAGTATGAGGCAGAACAGTATTATCCCGGCTTTTCACGCTGTATCTATTTAAAAGGCTACCGCTACAACCTCCATCTCCGCCCGAGATCTGTTCTTCTCGAGGTTGGTGCGCAGACGAATACGGTCGAGGAGGTGAAAAATGCAATGGGGCCGTTTTCGGATATCCTGCATAAGGTTCTGTCGGGCAAAAGTCCGGCATCAGGCGGATAAATTTATCTTGCTTTTTTGAGTGGAATTTCGTATCATACAAAATAGACAGATTGCGGGAGTACGAAATATGGAGCAATCTGGTATCGTAGGGAAAAAGCAGGAGGAAAAAACTTGTCAGGAATAGATCAGAGTAAAATTCGTAATTTTGTATTATTGCCCATATCGACCATGGAAAATCAACCCTTGCGGACCGTATTATTCAGAAACAGGCCTTTTGACCGAGCGTGAGATGCAGGATCAGGTGCTGGACAATATGGATCTGGAGCGTGAGCGCGGCATCACGATCAAGGCACAGGCAGTCCGTACCGTATACAAAGCGGCCGACGGCGAGGAGTACATTTTAAACATGATTGACACCCGGGCCATGTTGACTTCAACTATGAGGTTTCCCGAAGCCTTGCCGCATGCGACGGCGCGCTGCTCGTTGTCGATGCATCGCAGGGTATCGAGGCGCAGACCCTTGCCAACGTCTACCTCGCCCTTGACCATGACCTGGATGTGTTCCCGGTCATCAACAAAGTAGACCTTCCAAGCGCCGAGCCGGACCGTGTAATTGCAGAGATCGAGGATGTCATCGGACTGGAAGCGCAGGATGCTCCGCGGATTTCCGCAAAAACCGGCCTGAACGTGGACGAGGTGCTCGAGCAGATCGTACAGAAAATTCCGGCACCGGAAGGTGATCCGACGGAACCGTTAAAAGCACTGATTTTCGACTCCGTCTACGATGCATACCGCGGCGTCATCATTTCCTGCCGTGTGATGGAAGGAAGCGTGAAAAAAGGAACGAGAATCCGCATGATGGCGACAGGCGCTGTCGAGGAAGTTGTCGAGGTCGGCTACTTCGGCGCAGGCCGTCTGATCCCGTGCGACGAGCTCTCCGCCGGAATGGTAGGCTATATCACCGCCAGCATCAAAAACGTGCGCGACACCCGCGTGGGTGATACCGTGACCGATGCCGACCGTCCGTGTGCAGAAGCACTGCCGGGCTACAAAAAAGTCAACCCGATGGTATACTGCGGCATGTACCCGGCCGACGGCGCACAGTACGGCGATCTGCGCGACGCGCTGGAAAAACTGCAGTTAAACGATGCATCCCTCTTCTACGAGCCGGAGACATCGGCAGCACTCGGCTTTGGCTTCCGCTGCGGTTTCCTTGGACTGCTTCACCTGGAAATTATTCAGGAGCGCCTGGAGCGTGAGTACAATCTGGATCTCGTGACGACCGCACCGAGCGTTATCTATAAGGTTCACAAAACCGACGGAACCGTCATTGACCTGACCAACCCGTCGAATCTGCCGGATCCGTCCGAGATTGATTATATGGAAGAGCCGCTGGTAAAAGCAGAGATTATGGTGACGACCGACTACATCGGACCGATCATGGAGCTCTGCCAGCAGAGACGAGGCCAGTATCAGGGAATGGAATACATGGAGACGACGCGTGCGATGCTTCATTACCATCTCCCGCTGAATGAGATTATCTACGATTTCTTTGATGCCTTAAAATCCCGCTCCAAAGGTTACGCGTCATTCGACTACGAGCTGCTCGGCTATGAGAGAAGCGAGCTTGTAAAACTCGATATCCTCGTCAATAAAGAAGAAGTGGATGCGCTGTCCTTCATCGTATTCGAGGGATCTGCGTACGAGCGCGGAAGAAAGATGTGCGAGAAGCTCAAAGAAGAGATTCCGCGGCAGCTCTTCGAAATCCCGATCCAGGCGGCTGTCGGATCGAAGATTATCGCCAGAGAAACCGTCCGCGCGATGCGCAAAGACGTCCTCGCCAAGTGCTACGGCGGCGATATTTCCCGAAAGAAGAAGCTGCTGGAGAAGCAGAAGGAAGGTAAGAAGCGGATGCGCCAGGTAGGAAACGTGGAGATTCCGCAGAAAGCCTTTATGAGCGTGCTGAAACTGGATGAAAATTAGAATAAAAATGAGACCGGCCTGTCGGCGCCGCCTGCTGTTGCGGGAGCGCAGGGGCCGGTCTTTCGATCGTACGGAGGAAAAGCAGAATGAATAAAAAAGAAAACCACTGGAACTCTATGTGCATATCCCGTTCTGCATCCGGAAATGTGCCTACTGTGATTTTGTCTCGGGACCGGGCACGAAAGCAATGCAGAAGGAGTATGAAGAGGCTCTGCTGGCAGAAATCGATGCAGCGGAAGAGACGGCAGAAAGTGAAGTGATTTCCGCCTTTTTCGGCGGCGGAACACCATCCGCAGTGGATGCCGGAATGCTCGCCCGTGTGATGGAAAAACTGCGGAGCAAGTACATTTTTTCAGAGGATGCTGAGATTACGCTGGAGGCCAATCCGGGAACGCTGGATGCGGAAAAACTGAAATGTTACAGGAAGAGCGGCTTCAACCGGATCAGTATCGGCTGTCAGTCGGTTCACGATGAGGAGCTGAGACGGCTGGGAAGAATCCACACGTTTGCGGAATTTCAGGAGAGTTTTGCACTGGCACGGGACGCCGGTTTTACAAACATCAACGTGGATCTGATGTCGGGTCTGCCGGGGCAGAGTGAGAAAAAATGGGAGGAGAGTCTTCGGACGATCGCGGAGCTTTCCCCAGAGCACATTTCCGCCTACAGCCTGATCGTGGAGCCGGGAACCCCGTTTGCGGAGCAGGAACTGGAGCTGCCGGATGAGGAAACGGAACGCGAAATGTACGCCAGAACGGCGGAAATTCTCGCGGAGTACGGCTTTTTGCAGTATGAGATTTCTAATTATGCGAAAAAGGGCCGCGCCTGCCGCCACAACATCGGCTACTGGAACCGGACGGACTATTTAGGATTCGGGCTGTCCGCGGCATCCCTGTTTGAAAACCGCCGGTGGACGAACACGGCAGATCGATCTTTGTATCTGAAAGCGTGCGGAGCACTGGAAAAGATCCGTGAGGATGAGGAAATTCTTTCCCGGCAGGATGCCATGGAAGAATTTATGTTTCTCGGCCTTCGAATGACACAAGGGATCTCGACGGCGGAGTTTGAGGAGCAGTTTGGAAAGGAGATCCATGCCGTATACGGCGGGGTTCTGAAGAAATACGAAGCGATGCATCTTTTACAGGAACACAGCGGGCGTCTGGCTCTGACACGCGATGGGATTTCCGTCAGCAATGTGATTCTGGCAGATTTTCTGCTGTAAAAAGATGATAAAGAAATAGAACAAATGTTTGCGCAACGCACGGCGGTGTGCTATAATGGGAGAAAACGAGACAAGATTCCTGTCCCTGTCCGGACAGGGATTCCAATTAATAAGAGGAACAGTTATGGCAGAGAAAAAAGAGTTTATCAGAATACGGGGAGCCAGGGAGAACAACCTGAAAGCACTGAATGTCGATATCCCCAGAAACCAGTTTGTTGTATTTACGGGCCTCAGCGGTTCAGGAAAGAGTTCGCTTGCGTTTGACACGATCTATGCGGAGGGCCAGCGGCGGTACATGGAGAGCCTTTCCTCCTACGCGCGCCAGTTCTTAGGACAGATGGAAAAACCGAATGTGGACAGCATCGAAGGCCTGCCGCCTGCTATTTCGATCGATCAGAAATCGACGAACCGGAACCCGCGTTCCACCGTCGGAACCGTGACGGAGATTTACGATTACTTCCGTCTTCTGTACGCGAGAATCGGTATTCCGCACTGCCCGAAGTGCGGAAAAGTCATCAGCCGCCAGTCGGTGGACCAGATGGTCGATCAGATCATGGCACTCCCGGAGCGGACGAAAATCCAGCTTCTCGCGCCGGTTGTGCGCGGCCGCAAGGGAAGACACGAAAAGGTGCTCGAACAGGCAAAACGCAGCGGCTATGTCCGCGTGATGATCGACGGCAGCCAGTATGAGCTGTCCGAGGAGATTACGCTGGATAAGAACCTGAAACACAACATTTCCATTATTGTGGACCGTCTTGTAGTCAAACCGGACATTGAAAAACGTCTGACGGATTCCGTCGAGAATGTACTGGATCTGGCGGACGGCCTTCTGGTGGTCGACACGATGGACGGAAATCAGCTCAACTTCAGCCAGAGCTTTTCCTGCCCGGACTGCGGCATCAGCATGGAGGAGATTGAGCCGAGAAGCTTTTCCTTCAACAACCCGTTCGGCGCCTGCCCGAGCTGTGCCGGCCTTGGCTACAAGATGGAATTCGACGAGGATCTGATGATTCCGGACAAGACCGTATCCATCGCAGACGGAGCCATCACCGTGCTCGGCTGGCAGTCCTGCACGGACAAATCGAGCTATACGAGAGCCGTTCTCGATGCGCTGGCAGAGGAGTACGATTTTTCCCTTTCCACTCCGTTCTGTGAATATCCGAAAAAAATCCACGATATCCTGATTTACGGAACGAACGGAAAATCCGTCAAGGTGCATTACCGCGGTCAGCGCGGCGTCGGTGTGTACGATGTGGCTTTTGAGGGGCTGATCAAAAATGTAGAGCGCCGCTACCGTGAGACCGGATCGGATTCTACAAAACAGGAATACGAAACCTTCATGCGTGTGACCCCGTGCCAGGCGTGCCATGGCCAGCGTCTGAAACCGACGTCGCTTGGTGTGACGGTCGGAGATAAAAATATTTTTGAAGTAACATCCCTTTCCATCGACAATCTGCAGAAGTTTATGCAGAACCTCGAACTCTCCGAACAGCAGCTGCTGATCGGAAAGCAGATTTTAAAAGAGATCCGTGCGCGTGTGAGCTTCCTTGCGGATGTCGGATTAAACTATCTGACCCTGGCGCGCGGAACGGCATCGCTGTCCGGCGGTGAGGCGCAGAGAATCCGTCTGGCAACGCAGATCGGCTCCGGCCTTGTCGGTGTCGCCTATATTCTCGACGAGCCGAGCATCGGTCTTCACCAGAGAGACAACGACAAACTTCTCGCGACGCTGAAACATCTGCGTGACCTCGGAAACAGCCTGATCGTCGTGGAGCACGACGAGGATACGATGCGCGCCGCTGACTGCGTTGTCGATATCGGCCCGGGAGCCGGTGAGCACGGCGGAGAGCTGGTGGCGATCGGAACGGCGGAAGATCTGATGAAAAATCCGAATTCCATCACCGGAAAATACTTAAGCGGAGAGCTGAAAATTCCGGTTCCGTCTGAGCGCAGAAAGCCGACGGGCTGGCTGAAGGTAGTCGGAGCAAAAGAGCACAATCTGAAAAATATCAACGTGAATTTCCCGCTCGGTGTCATGACCTGCGTGACCGGAGTCTCCGGATCGGGAAAGAGTTCCCTTGTCAATGAAATTCTGTACAAACGGCTGGCAAGAGATCTGAACCGTGCGCGGACGATTCCGGGTGCACACAAAGACATCATCGGTATGGAACAGCTCGATAAGGTCATCGACATCGACCAGTCCCCGATCGGAAGAACACCGCGTTCCAATCCGGCAACGTACACAGGTCTGTTCGATCAGATCCGCGACCTGTTTGCGGCAACGCAGGATGCCAAGGCGCGCGGCTACAAGAAGGGAAGATTCAGTTTTAATGTGAAGGGCGGCCGATGCGAGGCCTGCGGCGGCGACGGTATCCTGAAGATCGAAATGCACTTCCTGCCGGATGTCTATGTGCCGTGTGAGGTCTGCCATGGAAAACGGTACAACCGTGAGACACTGGAAGTCAAATACAAAGGAAAGAGCATCTACGATGTGCTGAATATGACGGTCGAGGAGGCACTGGAATTCTTCAGGCCGGTACCATCGATTTTCCGGAAATTACAGACCCTGTACGATGTCGGCCTTTCCTACATCCGCCTCGGCCAGCCGTCCACCACGCTGTCCGGTGGAGAAGCGCAGCGTATCAAGCTCGCAGCAGAGCTGAGCCGCCGCGGCACGGGAAAAACGATCTACATTCTCGACGAGCCGACGACGGGACTTCATTTTGCGGATGTCCACAAACTGGTGGAGATTCTGCACCGCCTGTCCGAGGGCGGAAATACCGTCGTTGTCATCGAACACAATCTGGATGTCATCAAGACGGCGGACTATATTATTGATATCGGACCGGAGGGCGGAGACGGCGGCGGAACCGTGATTGCGTGCGGAACGCCGGAGGAAGTGGCCAAGAGCCCGGTATCCTACACCGGAAAATATGTCGAAAAATATCTCTAAAAAATCCTTTCCATTTTAAAAGGGATTGTATATAATAAGAAGCGGGTTGGGTTCAGAGCACATTCGATCCTTTTGGGTTTCGGGTGTTTTGAACCCGAACTTATTCTATACAAATTTCAAACAGATTAAAATAAAGAAAAATAAAAGAGAACAGGAAAGGGGATTACTATGGCTGCAACGACCGATATCGGAATTGATCTGGGGACGTCCAGCATCCTGGTCTATGCCAAGGGAAAAGGCATTGTATTAAAGGAGCCGTCCGTAGTTGCGTATGATAAAGATGCAGATAAAGTACGGGCAATTGGAGAAGAAGCGCGTCAGATGATTGGACGGACACCGGGCAATATTATGGCGGTCCGGCCCATGCGGCAGGGCGTGATCACGGACTTTCTGATCACCGAGCGCATGCTGCGCTACTTTATCCAGAAGGCAATGGGAAGAAGAGCATTCCGGAAACCGAGAATCAGCATCTGTGTGCCGTCCGGTGTGACGGAAGTAGAGCGGAAGGCTGTGGAGGAGGCAACGTACCAGGCGGGAGCCCGGGAAGTGCTGATCGTGCCGGAGCCGGTGGCAGCGGCAATCGGATCCGGAATTGACATTACGAAACCATGCGGAAATATGATCGTGGACATCGGTGGAGGCACGACGGATATCGCTGTGATCTCGCTTGCGGGAACCGTTGTTTCCAATTCGGTCAAGATTTCCAGTGAGACATTTGACCAGGATATCATCCGCTATGTACGGAAAACATACAACGTATTTATCGGAGAACAGACCGCAGAGGCAGTGAAAATCCGGATTGGTTCCGCTTATCCGCGGGCCGAGGAGAAAACGATGGAGATCAAGGGAAGAAACGTCATCACCGGACTTCCGGCGACGATTACGGTTTCCTCCGACGAAATCCGAGGTGCCCTTGCCCAGACGACAAACCAGATTGCGGACGCGATCTGTGCCGTGCTGGAAAAAACGCCGCCGGAACTGGCATCCGATGTTTCCGACCGCGGCATTATCCTGACCGGAGGCGGCAGTCTCCTTGCCGGAATGGACGAGCTGATCCAGGAGCGGACCGGCATCAATACCGTGACAGCAGAAAATCCGGCGAGCGTCGTTGCCCTTGGAACCGGCCAGTACCGCGAAGTGATGAATGAATTTGAAAGCCAGTTTTGATAAAAGATGAGTGAAAAAGAAAAAGTAGAAGGCTACGTAGAACACATTATTTTCCGAAATGAGGAGAACGGATATACCGTCCTGAATCTGAGCATGAAGGGGCGCGAGCTGACATGCGTCGGCACGCTTCCGATGATCGGAGAGGGCGAGCTGATCGAGGCTTCCGGAGATTATATTGAACATGCTGCCTATGGAAAGCAGTTCCGCATTGAATCCTATGAGACGAAAGTTCCACAGGATTCTGTTGCATTGGAGCGGTATCTCGGTTCCGGTGCGATCAAAGGAGTCGGTGCGGCGCTGGCGGCAAGAATTGTGCGCCGCTTCGGTGACGATACGCTTCGGATCATCGAGGAAGAGCCGGAGCGCCTCGCGGAGGTAAAGGGAATCAGCGAGCGGAAAGCGCGTGAAATTGCACAGCAGGTGGCAGAAAAAGCCGAAATGCAGAATGCGATGATTTTCCTCTCGGGATATGGCATTGCACTGAATCTCGGTGCAAAGATTTATCAGCAGTACGGGGACAATGTGTACCGGATTTTAAAGGAAAACCCGTATAAAATGGCGGAAGATATCGCAGGCGTGGGATTTCGGACAGCGGATGAGATTGCCGGAAAAATCGGGATTGCCGTGGACAGCGAATTCCGCATCAAGAGCGGTCTTTCGTATGTGCTGAATCAGGCGACGGCAGAAGGCCATGTCTATCTGCCGGAACCGGTGCTGCTTCGGAGAGGGCAGGAACTTCTCGGCGTAGAACCGGAGCGGATGCAGAAATCTCTGCAGGATATGGCAATCGACAAAAAAGCGGTCATCCGCGAGCTCCCGGCCGAACGGGAAGGGGATGAGCCGCTGCGGATTGTGTACGCCAGCCAGTATTATTATCTGGAACTGAGTACGGCGCGCATGCTGCATGAGCTGAATATTACATGCGAGGAAGACCGTGAGGCAATCGAAAAGCGGATCGGAAAGATCGAGAAAAAATATCAGATCGAGCTGGATGAGATGCAGAAGACGGCAGTCGTTGAGGCGGCATACAGCGGTCTTATGATCCTGACCGGAGGTCCCGGAACCGGAAAAACGACGACCATCAATGCGATGATCCATTATTTTGAGGCAGAAGGCCTCGACATTTTCCTGGCAGCGCCGACCGGAAGAGCGGCGAAACGAATGACAGAGGCAACTGGCTGTGAGGCATGCACGATCCATCGTCTTCTGGAACTGACGGGAAATGTGGATGACTCCTCGGCAAATGTGCATTTTGAGCGGAACGCAGATAATCCGCTCGACGCGGATGTCATCATCATTGATGAGATGTCGATGGTTGATATTCACCTGATGCATGCCCTTCTTTCCGCGATTGTGCCGGGAACAAGGCTGATCCTGGTGGGAGACCAGAACCAGCTTCCAAGTGTCGGCCCGGGCAGTGTCCTCCGGGATCTGATCCGTTCGGAATGCTTTCCGATTGTCTGCCTGACGCACATTTTCCGGCAGGCATCCCAGAGTGATATTGTTGTCAATGCACATAAGATCCATAATGGGGAAGAGGTTATACTGGACAATAAGAGCAAAGATTTCTTCTTTTTGAAACGGTACGATGTCAACGTGATCTGGAAAGTGCTGGTGACGCTGGTGTCCCAGAAACTGCCGCGTTATGTGGATGCCCGCCCGCAGGATATCCAGATTCTGACTCCGATGCGGAAAGGTGCACTCGGCGTGGAAAATCTGAATCAGATTCTGCAGAAATATCTGAACCCGCCCGCACCGGACAAAGCCGAGCGGGAAAATGGAGGTAATATCCTTCGCGAGGGCGACAAGGTCATGCAGATCCGCAACAATTACCAGATGGAGTGGGAAATCCGCGGCATCAACGGAATCGTGGCGGAGCGCGGTATGGGTGTATTCAACGGAGACCTCGGCATGATCCGGAGCATCAACCCGTATACCGAGGTGATCACCGTGGAGTTTGAGGAAGGAAAATTCGCAGACTATACGTTCAAACAGGCGGACGAGCTGGAGCTCGCCTACGCCACAACGATACATAAAGCGCAGGGAAGCGAGTACCCGGCGGTTGTGATTCCGCTGCTCGGCGGCCCGCGCATGCTGATGACGCGGAATCTTCTGTATACGGCCGTGACGAGAGCCAGAAAGTGCGTCACCATCGTTGGAAGTGATGTGACATTCCAGGCAATGATCGGAAATCATATCGAGGCGAACCGGTATACAACGCTCGCCAGAAGAATCCGGGAAATGCAGGAAGAAAACGCGTAAACACGTTTTTCCGGGGCATGGATGCGGCTGCATCCGGCAGAGTGGATAAGGGAAAGCGCAGGTTACATGAAAGAAAAAATAAAACAGGAAACTGGCTCTTAAACGCAGTTTATCCGAGACGATGTCCCATCTGTGACGGACTGCTGTCACGTGAGGAGCTGTATCTATGCCGGAATTGTGTGGAAAAGATCCATCCGATTCTGGGCGCGCGGTGCAAAAAATGCGGGAAACCCGTGGGCAGTGAGGAAGAGTTCTGCCGGGACTGCAGCAGAACGAGGCACAGCTTCGACCGCGGTTTTGCGCCGTACGGTTACCACGGGGAACTTGAGGCTTCCCTGATGCGGTTCAAATATCATGAACGGCAGGAATACGCCGGATTTTATGCTCACGCGGCGTTTTTCTATGTGGGAAAGCAGATCCAGAGAAGAAATCCGGAGGTGCTCGTTCCGGTGCCGCTTCATCCGGCAAGACAGCGGCAGCGCGGCTACAATCAGGCGGAGGTATTTGCAGAAAAGCTGGCAGAAGAAATGGAACTTCCCATGAATGCCCGCCTGATCCGCCGTGTGAAAAAAACAAAACGCCAGAAAGAGCTTGGTCCCGCCGAGCGGCGGAAAAACCTGGAGGGAGCTTTTGCATTGGCAAAGCCGGGACAGATGAAATACTGCCGGATTCTTCTGGTAGATGACATTTACACAACGGGAAGCACGGTTGATGCCATTGCGTCACTGTTGAAAGTGAATGGAGCAGAACAGGTGGATTTTGTTTGTGCGGCAATTGTAAAATAGTGTGTGAATATTTTGAGAATAGCTTTCCAATATCGGAAACATATGGTAAAATAAACATAATTTAGAACGGGAAGAGGAGACCAAGAGGCATGTTGGACGAAAAAAGGATTCGTCAGATGACAAAACTGGCTTTTTTCGAAAAAAAGAGAAAAAATGCCTTACGAATCGGCCGCTATTTTCGGAGTGATTACATCGGAAAAGAGCTTCTGAAAAATTTTTTTCTGGCTTCCATCGGATACATTCTGGTACTTGCGGTTGCAGTCTTATATCATATTGAATGGTTGGTGGACGAGATAGACACAATCGATCTGCAGTTTGCAGCAGGGTGTCTGATCGCGTCCTATCTGTGTTTTCTGGCAGTCTATTCCATTGCCGTGTATGTGATCAGCACGATCCGTTACCAGGGAGCACAGAAAAAGCTGAAATGGTATGGAAAAGAGCTGGATGACCTGCAGAACATGTATGAGGAACAGGAAAAAAGCGGGAAGAAATCCGGGCGCAGGAGGAAGGAAACATGACAGTATTGATCGAACTGAAAGAAAATTAAAAGAGTTTTACGGCTCCTGCAGCGGAATCGTACTTCCGATTGTGAAATTTCTGCTCGCTCTTGCTGTATTTCGTGGTATTAATTCCAATCTCGGCTATCTGAAGATGCTGAACAGCATGTATGTGGTATTGATTCTGTCGCTGATCTGCGCCATCCTGCCATTGAATGGAATGGTTTCCTTGCAATGCTGGTAATCATCGGTCACTGCTTTGCACTTCACATGGTAATCGCGGGTCTTGCGGCGCTGGTTCTGCTGGTGCTCTGGTTTCTATATCTTCGCTTTGTGCCGAAGGATGCGCCGGCACTCCTTTTGACACCGCTCGCATTCTGGCTTCACGTGCCATCTGCCGTTCCGGTTGCCTATGGTCTTGCCGGCACGCCGCTCTCTGCATTTTCAGCAGCCTGCGGTGTCGTTGTCTACTATATGTGCGACATGATTCACGGAAAAATGGAGCCGCTGCTTCATGCGGCGGAAGCACCGGAGATCACGGCAGTCGTACAGGAATTTTTCAACGGCCTCTTCCGCAATGAGGAAATGCTGCTGGTTCTGATCGCCTGCGCACTGACCGTACTTCTTGTCAATGCAATCCGCCACAGCAGTGCGGACTATGCATGGCAGATTTCCATTGTGGCAGGTTCGGTTGCCTATGCGGTTATTATGATTGCCGGAAGCCTGGCACTGGATGTACAGATTGCACTCCCGATGGTTCTGATCGGGGCGGCGGCCGGCTGTCTGGTTGGATTTGTTCTGGAGTTTTTCCTGTTCGGTGCAGACTACACCCGGACAGAATACCTGGAATATGATGACGACGATTATTATTACTACGTAAAAGCCGTTCCAAAATTCAATGTGACAAAGGCACAGCGCCGTGTGACTTATATTCGGAATGAAAAGAAAAAAGAACCGGATCTGACAGACGAGGAACTCGATGCGCTGGCAAATCTTGGACATACAGAAGAATCCGGGAACAGCAGGGATCTTGATGAGATCGAGGAAAAAGAAGAAATAGAAGAAATAAACGAAACAGAAGAAATAAACGAAACAGAAGAAATTCAGGAAGAAGAAATTCCGCCGCTGGACGAGGGCGATTATCAGGATGTGGATTATAAGAGCATGCTGGAGGACACCTTAAAGGATCTTTAAAAGAATTTTGAAAATCAGAAGAAAACCGGCCGGGGGAAAAGAAAGGAAGTGACAGTGTGCGTGGCGTGTGGAACTGGATTGTCACAAGAACGGCAGACTACGGGCTGCCAAAACAAATTGAACTGATTGATATTGTGCAGATTCTGCTCATTGCATTTTTCGTCTATCACCTGATCCGCTGGCTGCAGAATACAAAGGCCTATACGCTGATGAAAGGTATTTTTCTGATTGGTGTCTTTGTCATCATTGCAAACGTGCTGAAAATGCAGACGATTCTGTGGCTGTTCGGAAACATCGGCGGGGCGGCGATCACAGCGGTTGTAATTATCTTTCAGCCGGAGCTTCGAAGAGTGGTCGAGCAGATTGGAGAAAAGAATCCGCTGTCTGCCATTTCTTTTGCGAGCGGCCAGGAGGAAAATGAACGGTTCAGTGATAAAACCATCAATGAACTGGTAAGGGCCAGTTTTGAAATGGGAGAAGTAAAGACCGGAGCGCTGATCGTCATCGAAAAGACCATCACCCTGGAGGAATATGAAAAGACCGGAATCCCGATTGACGGCGTTCTGACCAGCCAGCTGCTGATCAATATTTTCGAACACAATACGCCGCTGCACGACGGAGCCGTGATTGTACGGAACAACCGTGTCACGGCAGCAACATGTTACCTGCCGCTGTCCGACAACATGGATCTGAACAAGAATCTTGGAACACGCCACCGTGCAGGTGTCGGCATCAGTGAGGTGACGGATTCCTTTACGATTATTGTCTCCGAGGAAACCGGAAATGTGTCGTATGCTTCCGGCGGAGAACTCCACACGGCAGTAACACCGAGCGACCTTCGGGACCAGCTTCACAAAATCCAGAAGCTCGCGAAAAAACCGGAAGAGAAGAAAGGATGGCATATCCGCGGAATGCGTCAGAAAGTGGAGGGAGAGAAGAAATGAAAAGAAAATTCTGAAAAAGCTTCTGAACAATCTCCCTTTAAAAATTCTTTCTATCCTGATTGCCATTGTAATCTGGTACGTTGTGGTCAGTGTGAATGACCCGATTGTGAAAGAGCGCTTTGATGTCCCCGTGCAGGTGACCAATGAAGCCTACATCGCAGCCGGAAAGAAAACATACCAGATTGCGGAGGAATACCAGACGGTCACGGTTACTGTCACGGACAACAACTCGGTTGTCAGCCGGCTGAAGGCATCGGATATCACCGTCACGGCCGATCTGACCCAGATTGTGACGATGGATACAAACCCGGTTTATGTGCCGATCAAGGCAGCGTGCTCCATGGTAAAACAGGAAAAACTGAGCACAGTGACAGCAACGATCCCTGTGGAAATCGAGGATGTGGACAGCGAAAAATTCCCGATCACAATTGACGCAGGAAATACGAAACCGGCAAAAGATTACGAAGTGGGAACGATGACTTCCGATCCGGAGAGCATCACCATTTCCGGCCCGACGTCCCTGATCAATAAGATCAGCAGTGTGGTGGCAAAAGTAGATGTAACCAATATGCGGAATTCCGGAACCGTCACGGCGGATCTGATGATTATTGATAAAAACCAGGATGAGATGCCGGAATCCCAGATGGAATTTTTGAATTTCGACAGCGGCTCCCCGCAGGTGGATGTGGATATTGAACTGTGGCGCCGTGTATCCGGTATTAAGCTGAGTGCACTGTACAGCGGAACTCCGGCAGACGGCTATCAGATTAAAAATATCTATACCACACCGGAGGAAATCACCGTTGTCGGATCCGAGGAGGCACTTGCAAAGCTGGCGGATGAAGGCAATACGATTGAAATTCCGGAAGACTATACCTCCGTTGCAGGACAGCGCTCCGATGTGGAGACGACGGTTGACTTAAGCGATGTTCTCGCCGATGTGACAGATCTGAAAGTATCCTCCAGTTCGTCTGCATCCGTTACCGTTCACGTAACGGTTATGCCGAATGAGAGCAGGGAATTTGAACTTGATGTCGATCAGATCGAGACGGGCAATCTTCAGTCCACTTATACCGTTCTGTATGATCAGACACAGCTTGCAATCCGCATTAAAGCATCGGACAAAAATCTGGCCAAATTAGATACTTCCCAGATCAACGCATCCATAGATCTGAATGGAATGGGTGTCGGGGATTACGAGGTACCGGTAAAAATCACACTGCCGGATGGCTATGAGCTCGTAGACAGTGTCAAGACAACGATTCATATCAAAGAAAAAGCAGTAGCAAATAAAACGACAGGAACAAATTAGGAGGGAAACCAATGGTAAGCGGAAAAGTGACCGTGAAAAATCCAACCGGCCTTCATCTTCGCCCGGCCGGAACCCTGTGCAAACAGGCGATGCAGTTTTAAATCATCTATTACATTCCACTACGGAGATGGAAATACAGCAAATGCAAAGAGCGTCTTAAGCGTCCTTGGCGCATGCGTCAAATGCGGAGACGAAATTGAGCTGTTCTGCGAGGGAGAGGACGAGGAGGAAGCTCTGCAGTTCCTTGTCAATTCCATCCGGACGGGACTTGGGGAAGAACTGTAAGGAGAAAGAACAATGAAGAAATATGATTATGTTCTGGTTGGCGCCGGTCTGTATTCCGGAGTGATTGCTTATCTTGCCGGTCAGGCAGGGAAAAGCTGTCTTGTACTGGAACGAAGAGATCATACAGGCGGAAATATTTACTGCGAAGAAATCGAGGGAATTCATGTACACAAGTATGGAGCGCATATTTTCCATACTTCGAATAAAGAGGTGTGGCAGTTTGTCAATTCGCTGGCAGAATTCAACCGTTATACAAACTCGCCGATTGCCAACTACAAAGGCGAAATTTATAATATGCCGTTCAATATGAATACCTTCAGTAAAATGTGGGGAATCCGCACACCGGAAGAGGCGAAAACAATCATCGAAGAGCAGAGAAAAGCTGTTCCGGGAGAGCCGAAAAATCTGGAAGAGCAGGCGATCAAACTGGTTGGAAAAGATATTTATGAAAAGCTGGTTAAGGGTTATACAGAAAAGCAGTGGGGAAGAGACTGCAGTGAGTTGCCGAGCTTTATCATCAAACGGCTTCCGGTGCGCTTTACGTATGACAACAACTATTTCAATGACCTTTATCAGGGAATTCCAATTGGAGGCTATAACGTTCTGACAGAGCGGCTTTTTGAAAAAGCGGATGTACAGATAGGTGTTGATTTTCTGGAAAATAAAGAAAAGTACCTGGCGATGGGTGAGACGGTGATTTACACCGGAGCGATTGATGCGTTTTACGATTATGCACTTGGCAAGCTGGAATACCGTACGGTGCGCTTTGAAACAGAAGTGCTGGATACCGACAATTATCAGGGCGTAGCTGTAGTAAACTACACCGATCGGGAGACACCGTATACGCGTGTGATCGAACACAAGCATTTCGAATTCGGAACCCAGAAAAAGACCGTCATTTCCAGAGAGTATTCCACCGACTGGAAAGAGGGGATGGAGCCGTACTACCCGGTGAATGATGCCAGAAACCAGGAACTTTATCAGAAATATGCCGCACTTGCGGAAAAAGAAGAGAAGGTTATCTTTGGCGGAAGACTTGGAGAATACAAGTATTACGATATGGACAAAGTCATTGAGGCTGCACTGAACCAGTGGGAGAAAATGCAGCGGTAGGAAAAAGAACTGCAAACGGAAATCAATCAAAACGGACTGCACACTTGACAGCAGTCCGTTTTTTGACTATATTATAAACGATATCCGGCTGGAAAATACCGGAAAATAAGAAAATGAAAGAGGTCGTTATGAGAAAAGAATATGATGACGAGGATGAAATCCCGGAAAGACGCCATTCCTCAGGAAAGAAAAAGAAGAAATTCGGCTGGGTTAATGTGCTCACCATCCTTCTCGTAGTTGTACTGGTTGTGCTCGTCGGTGTCTATGCTGTAATCAATCACTATTACAGCAAGAGTAACTACGTAAGCGACGATAAAATCACGATCAATAAATCCACAGAGGTTGAGACCGAAAGTACCGGGTTGACTGATGAGGAGACGGATGCCCTGCAGTCTGAGATTTTAAATGAGACACAGGACATTGAACTTCCAAACAACAATAACGTGTACAACATTCTGCTGATCGGTGTTGACCGTCGTGACAAAACGTGGTATGGAAACTCCGATTCCATGATTCTGATGTCCATCAATAAAGATACAAAACAGATCCACATGACATCCTTTATGCGTGACCTGTATGCAAATATCCCGGATGTCGGTGTGAAAAAACTGAATGCAGCCTGCGCATATGGCGGCGGTCCGCTGGTTGTACGAACCATCGAGGACAACTACAAACTGCCGATTGACAATTATGCAAGTGTTGACTTCGATTCCATGATTGACATTATCGATGCCATCGGCGGAATCGAGCTTTCCCCGAGTGATGATGAGGTACGTGTGGCAAACAACTATATCAACGAAATGTGCAAGCTTCGCAATGCAGATGCATCCGCACATCAGTATACGTCAAGCGGCGATCAGCACGTGGACGGTTATCAGGCGGTTGCATATGCACGAATTCGTTACGTCGGAAACTCGGATTATCAGAGAACCGAGCGCCAGAGAGAGGTATTAAGCAAAATGATGCAGGAGATGAAATCTTCCAGCGTAACAGAACTGAGCGCGCTGGCAGATACCATTCTTCCGAGTGTCACCCATAACATCGACCAGTCTACACTGATGACGCTGATCGGCGAGCTGCCGACGATCCTCTCCTATGAGATTGTACAGAGCCGTGTACCATACGATGATCTGTACTCCAGCAAGGGTGAGATGCTTGTTCCGGATTTCTCGACAACCATTTCCAGACTTCAGACAGAAATCTACGGATCTACTACCGTAAACGAATAAAAAGAACAAATGAAAAACCTCCTGTATCCGGCAAGAAAACCGGAGCCGGGAGGTTTTTTCTGCCCGAAAACCGGAAAAAACCATAAGAAATTTGTAAGGTATTTTACCGGCGGATAACTTGAAATAGATGGAAAAATGTAGTAAGCTATAAATTGTATAAGAGTAAAAAAATGGGAGGATGAATAAGAATGAAAAGAAAGTTTCTGGCCGCAGCCGTACTTGGCGTCATGGTAAGTGTTACACCAGCCGGTGCATATGCAGCTTCTACAGAAACCAGTCCATTACCGGTAAATTCGGAAAGTGATACTGTAGCTCAGGCCGAAGACGAAGAAACGACTCCGACTCCGGCGCCAACTGAGACCCCAGAGGTTACACCGAGTGAGACTCCGGCTCCAACCGAAGCACCGACCGTAACACCAACTGAGACCCCTTCCGAGACACCGACGCCGAGCGCAACTCCGGCTCCGGAAGTAAGTAATCTGAAGGAAGGCTGGAACAGCGTTGAAAAAGATGGAAAGAAACAGTTTCAGTACGGAGTTCTGGATGAGAATAATAAGGTGGTAGCTGCTACCGGACCAATAGAAATCGACGGCGTCGATTATGCGTTTGACGAAAATGGCTATATGCTGACCGGTGAAGTAGAGCTGACGGATGAAGATGGAAAAACCGGAATCTACTACTTTGAGACAGAAGGGGAAGATCCTGCAAAAGATGAACTTGGTTCGAGACAGCAGGGTATTTGTGAAGGAAAAGTATTTGCACCGGAACTGAAAAAAATGAACTTGTTACCATCAAATTTGAGGATGGCAGTGTGGATGATTACTATGCCGATGAAGAAGGCTATGCAGTCTGGAGCACAACTCAGAAAGTAGGAGATGTAACATATCTGTTTGGCGATGACGGCACCCGTGTAAAAGAGGCAGGTTTCCAGACTGTTGTCGATGAAAAAGGGGTAACGCATACCTACTATCTGAATGCAGACAGCACCGTATCTCTTGGAAACCACACCGTATATCAGCAGGAAGACCGTACCGTAAGCTGGCTGACAGTAGGTTCTACCTGGTATCTGGTAGATGCAGAAACTGGAGAACTCCTTTCCGGCTGGCAAAAGGTAGATACAGCAACCTACTATATGAAACCAGGTTCCTTTGATGCGAACGGAGACATGAAAGACGGAAGCTTCGAGATGGAGACCGGCAATCAGAAAAATAAATCCGGCTGGGCTGAAATTGATGGAAAATGGTACAGCTTCCGAAGCTGGGGCGGCGTACGGACAGGCTGGTTCAATTACGATGGAAATAAATATTATCTCCACGAAGACGGCCATATGGAAGACAATGCACTGAATCTGAATGGAACCTTGTACTTCTTCCGAAGCTGGGGCGGTATGCGCGTCAATGATGTTGCTGAATATGAAGGCAATTATTACTATGTCGGAGCTGACGGAACCGTTTCGACCACAACTGGCTGGAAAAAATTAAAACCGCAACTCAGACGATCTGGTACTGGACGACGGCAGACAGTGGAAAACTGCTGACAAATTCCTGGCTGGATTACAATGGAAACAGCTATTATCTGAAAGCCGATGGAAAAATGGCTTTTAATGAGTGGCTGGATAACACCTATTACTTCCGCAGCTGGGGTGCGGCCTACAAAAACGCATGGGCAAAAGTCAACAATGTATGGTATTATTTTGACGGAAATGGAAAGAAATATACCAGCGGCTGGCTGACCTACAAAGGAAATGAGTATTATCTGAAATCCGATGGAACCATGCTTGCCAATGAATGGCTCGATGGAAAATACTACTTCAAGAGCTGGGGTGGTATGTATAAAAACGAATGGGGCAAGTCTGGCGATACCTGGTACTGGTTTAATGCAGATGGAACCAAACGGACGCAAAAAGGCTGGTTCCTCTATGATAAAAATTATTATTATCTGGATAAAGATGGAAAAATGCTGACCGGCTGGGTTTACCATGACGGTAACTATTATTACATGAAGAGCTGGGGCGGCATGGCACATGACGAGTGGATTCTTCATGATAAGAACTGGTACTACTTCAAGAGCTGGGGCGGCATGTACCATGATCAGTGGCTGACACTGAACGGTTCTCAGTATTATTTCCGCAGCTGGGGCGGAAGATATCAGAACTGCACCGCTACGATCAATGGAAAACAGTACAAATTCGATGCTTCCGGACGCAGAATCACGGAAGGATGGGAGTACATCGGAAAATACCGCCGTTACCGCAAAGCAGACGGTTCTCTGATGGAGGATGTGACAAGCATCTTCAATCCGTCATCCAAATACATCACAGTAGACAGAACCCGCGGACGTGTCACCATTTACGGCTATAACAGTGCAACCGGTTCTTACGATACCCCGATCAAATCAATGATCTGCTCCGTAGGAAATCCAATCAGTTACACCGCAGCAGGAACATATAAAATCGGCTGGCAGTTGAAAAAGAAGCAAATGAGAGGTGAAGATTATGTGTGCTGGGCACCATATGTATCACAGATTTATGGCGCTGTTTACTTCCATGGCGTAGCAAGCAGCACACCGGATCTGAATATGATCTCTGCCGTAGACTTCAATTCCCTGGGATCACCGATGTCACATGGTTGTGTCAGACTGACTGCAATCGATGCAAAATGGATTTATGATAACGTCAGCAGCGGAACAACGGTCCGCATTGGCGACAATCTGGATTATCCGCTGACAAACCCGACCCGTTATACCTGGACAGGCGGTGCTTTCGGAAGCGATCCGACATATCGATAAAAAATAGAACAGGAATACCTGTATGAGAAAATCCATCGGGGCAGCAGTGCCGCCGATGGATTTTCTGATAAGAAGACATCGGCCATTTTACAGGAAAGGAAGACAGATACGATGGAATTACAGGAAAAGAAAAAGAGCCGGACAGAACAGAAAACAGATATGCAGAATAAGGAAAAAGCGTTGCTTACCCAACTTGACGAGATTGCAAAACAGGATCTCTGTCTGGCATTCTCCGGCGGTGTGGACAGCAGTCTGCTGCTGAAGCTTGTCATGGATGCATCTGCAAAATATGGAACAAAGGTTTATGCAGTAACCTTTCAGACACGGCTGCATCCGCCCTGCGACCTGGAGACAGCGACAAGAGTAGCAAAGGAGGTTGGCGCTGTTCATGAGGTCCTTTTTGTTGATGAGCTGGAGCAGGAGGCAATCCGTTACAATCCGGAAAACCGCTGCTATCTCTGTAAGCACTATCTATTTGGGAAACTTCTGGAATTTGCCCGCGATCACGGTGTCACCCAGGTACTCGACGGAACAAATGAGGATGACCTTCATGTCTACCGGCCGGGGCGAAAAGCGCTGAGAGAATATGGTGTCATCAGCCCGCTTGCAGCGTGTCATGTGACAAAAACAGAGGTAAAAGCACTTGCTGCAAAGTACGGCGTTTCCGTAGCACACCGTCCATCCACTCCATGTATGGCGACACGTCTTCCCTACGGGGCAGAAATTAACTATGACGTTCTGGATCGGATTGCGGACGGCGAAGCATGGCTTCATACGCTGTTCGGTGCGGAAGAGAATCTCCGCCTGCGTGTACATGGCGATGTGGTGCGTCTTGAAATTGCACCGGAGTGTATGGGGGAAGTGCTTGAGAAGAGAGAAGAAATGATTGCATATCTGAAAAAGCTCGGCTTTTCTTACCTGACGATGGATCTGGAAGGGTTCCGTTCCGGCAGTATGGATGAGAAAATAACACAGAAAGAGGAAACAAAATGAAAGCAATTTTAAGTGCGGACCGCAAATGGGGTCTGGGATATCAGGGACGGCTGCTGGTAAGTATTCCGTCTGATCTGCGGTTCTTCCGTGAAACTACGATGGGACACGTTGTCGTGATGGGAAGAAAGACACTTGCTACACTCCCGGCAGGCCAGCCGTTAAAAGGCAGAACGAATATTATTTTAAGCCGTGATCCAGAATGGACTGTCCGCGGCGCAACCGTTGTCCACAGTATCAAAGAGCTGATGGAAGTGTTAAAGCCGTATGAGGACGACGATATTTATGTTGCGGGCGGCGGAGAAATTTACCGTCAGCTTCTCCCATACTGTGATACGGCATACGTCACACGAATTGACATGACGTATCAGGCGGATACCTTCTTTGAGGATCTTGACGAATCACCGGATTGGGAGATGGTAGAAGAGGGTGATGAGCAGACCTGCTTTGATATTGAATTTTATTTCACGGAATACCGAAGAAAGAATGAAAAGGCAGAACGCCCGAGATAAGGGTAAGACAGGACGTAAAAAACGGAGAAACCACAGAAAAAGCGGCTTCTCCGTTTTTTATATAGGATACAAAAAGTATCAGTGCTGTCCGCCTGCAGAAAGCTCCAGCATTTTTTTCTTAATATCATTTTCGAGCTGTACCAGCTCAACTTCAGCGGCGGCACGTTTCTGGCGGCCGTCCTCCTGAATCTTCATCACTTCATCGAGGGTAGAGATCAGGCTCTGGTTCGTCTGTTTTAAGGTTTCCATATCGACGATACCGCGCTCAGATTCTTTTGCAGTCTCGATCGTTGCCATCTTCAGATTCTCCGCATTCTTTTTCAGAAGCTCATTTGTCATATCCGAAACCTGGCGCTGTGCTTTGGCAGCCTCAGTCGAGTGATGAACGCCGAGTGCAATGATCATCTGGTTTTTCCAGAGCGGAATGGTGTTGACGAGTGTGGATTGGATCTTTTCGGCCATTACAGAATCGCTGTTCTGAATCATGCGGATCTGCGGCGCTGTCTGGATCGAAACCATACGGGTCAGTTCCAGATCATACAGTTTCTTCTCAAATCGGTTGCAGAGATCTTCGAGATCCTTGGCAGCCTGTGCATCTTCGGCCTTTCCGGTCATCTGCGCTTTATTCTGCAGATCACGGAGTTCTGTGGAACGTACCAGCTCCAGCTTTTTCTTTCCAGCGAGAATGTACATGGTCAGCTCTTTAAAATAATTCAGGTTCTGTGCATACATCTGATCCAGAATGGCAATGTCTTTCAGAAGCTGCCGCTGGTGGCCGTCGAGCACGTCACAGATTTTATTGACATTCACCTCTGCCTTGTCATACTTCGCTTTCATTGCATTGATTTTGTTCGTGCTTTTCTTAAAGAAAGAGAATGGTCCCTTTTCTTCTTCTGCGTCAAACGTTTTCAGCTCTGTCACAACAGAGGTGAGCAGATCGCCGATTTCCCCGAGATCTTTGCTTCTGACGTTCTCCAGCGTTTTCTCGGAGAAGTCTGCCATTTTCTTCTGTGCACCGGCACCGTACTGCAGAATGCCGTTTGTATTGGCAAGATCAATCTGGGAAACAAAGGCATCCACCATGGCTTTCTGTTCGTCGGACAGAACAGAATCATCCATGACCTCTTTCTTTTCTTCCGGCTGCTGTACCGGAAGTTCCGGTTCCGGCTCCGGAGTGCCGAAACTTAAGCTTGGAATTTCAGTGGTGTCCTTTACAAAATCATTCATGTTTTCTATTCTCCTTTTCTTCGGTACGGAAACGTAACCGGTGATTTGATTTCAATTGTATAGCTTTGAATAGTTACATGTGAAGCGGCTCAATATCCTGCGTTGAAGGACCTGCCTGATTTGTCAGTCCCTCCTGCGCCAGCATCGTCTGCAGAACAGAGATATCAGAAGAAATATCCCATGCCGTTGTCTGGAACAGATCATCAAGCAGCTTTTCGAATGCGGCATTGATGGTATCCAGTGTGTCCTCGATTTCCTTCTTGGTTCGGAGGATATTGTCGCTTTGAATTGGTTCGTTCTCAAAGGAACGGTAAGCGTCGAGCAGCTTCCAGGTTGTCGGCATATAGTAATCCATAAATTTCCGCAGGGCGGCGGCTTCTTTTGGGCGCTTTTTTGCCTCCTCGAGAATCCGGGTAACAACCGTTTCGAGACGACTCAGCTTGGCTGTGATGACTTCACCCGGCAGATCCAGGTTGCACTGATGGATCTTCTGAATATACGATTCACATTCTTCCAGCATCTGCTGGTATTCCGGCGTTACACCGGAGGCCTCCAGCTGTTCACGTGCTTTCTGCTCAGCAATCTGCTGTTCCTTCTGGCTGGCGAGCATTGCGCGGTACTGGTCGTAGCAGTCATTTGTCACCATCAGACAGGTACCATTCTCGTCGAGGTGGCCCTGGCGCAGCATGGATTTATCAATCATGGTCGTAATATCGGTCAGAAGCTCACCTTTCTCACAGTGCATACTGTCGCAGAGTTCTTTCGTGGAAATATATTCCTTTGTGCCGATCAGCGTACAGATCTGGCGGAAATGGCGGACCAGACGCCGGTTTTTACTTCCCTTTTTCAGAAGAATGCCGCCGCCGATGGTAAATGCGGCAAAAATAAGAGAAGGAATCAGCGCGCTGTTGTCTGGACCTGCAAATAAGGAATAGAGACTAAGCGCTGTGCAGCAGCCGAACAGTCCGGTGACACCCCAGCCGGCGGCCGTCTGAAATCCGCCGACAAGTGCAAGATCGGTGGATGGCATAAAGCGCTCGCGCAGTACACGGCGTTCTTGTATGCGGCTGTTCCATTCCGTATTCTGGGGGGTCTGCCAGGTATGGGAAGGTTTGGGAACCGGGTTCGCGCTCTTACCCGGCATCGTGCCTCCCGGCCCGTAGGAATAGTGATGCGGTCCGGTCTGCTGCGCTGTATTATTATGGGAAGAATGCTGGCTGCTGTAGGAAGTATCTGCGGAATAGCCGCGGGACGGCTCCTGTGTGCCATTTGCACGGAATGGTCCCTTCCGGTTTGGGTAGACAAACTGGTTGATGGTGTCTGAAATCTTCCGGTTTAATTCCTGAAAATCCTGAGAATTTACAGCGTTATCCACAAGCTTTCCAATACTGTCGCCGACATCCTTTAAATCATCTTCAAAACTCATGACAGTTCCTTTCTGATGAGGTACTTTTTCTGTGTACCGTTTTCCATTTATTATACAATGCGATTGGAAATCTTACAAGCATACAGTGCTTAATTTTCTATGAAGCTGGAGCTGACGGGAATGGTTACAGTTCACAGGAAATGATTTTGTTTTGGATGAGTTGAAAGAAAGCAGTAACTATTATATACTAAAGAATATCGAATGTCAGAAAAAATCAAATCAGAATAAAGGGGCCGCAATACTAAATGAATAAAAACGAAATTATCCAGATACAGGGAATGGAATATAAAGAAATGACAAAACAGCTTTTGAACAAATGTGCCTTAGCTACGCTCATTCCTTCGAAGGTCAGTCTCATCGGTATTAAGCCAAATCTGGTAGCACCTGTCCCGGCGGAGTTTGGAGGGACGACACATCCGGAGGTGGTTGCGGGGATCATCGAATATCTTCAGGAAAACGGATTTACTAACCTTCAAATCATGGAAGGCTCCTGGGTGGGAGATAAGACGGAGGAATCGTTTGAGGTCTGTGGATACCGTATGCTTTCGGAACAGTACGGCGTTCCGCTTATCGATGCGCAGAAGGAAAAAGCATGCCGGTGCAGTGTGGTGATATGGAACTTCAGATTTGCGAATGTGCGAAAAAGGTGGATTTTATGATCAATGTCCCAGTCATGAAAGGCCATTGCCAGACTAAAATTACCTGCGCACTGAAAAATATGAAAGGTCTCTTGCCGAATAAAGAAAAACGTCATTTTCATGCCATGGGACTTCATCGGCCAATTGCGCATCTGGGGCTTGGGATTCATCAGGATTTTATTTTGGTGGATAATATCTGCGGAGACCTTGACTTTGAGGATGGCGGTAATCCGTTTATTATGAATCGCCTTTTCGCTGGGTTAGATCCGGTGTTGATCGATGCATATGTCTGCGCGGAACTGCATTATAAGCCAGAAGATGTCCCGTATGTCAAAATGGCAGAAGAGTTGGGCGTGGGCAGCGCTGATCTCACACGGCTTTCAAACCGCCAAATTGGCGAAATTGGTGAAAAAAGAGTGATTCCGGAAAAACGGAAGATCGTGGAACTGCAGGATGCCGTAGAGGAAGTTGAGTCCTGCAGTGCCTGCTACGGCTATCTGATCCCGGCGCTCGAACGGCTGAGGGAGGAAGGACTGCTACCGGAACTCCACGAAAAAATCTGCATCGGGCAGGGATACCGGGGAAAGAGCGGGGCGCTTGGTGTGGGAAGTTGTACTTCAGGGTTTAAATACAATCTGAAAGGCTGCCCACCGACCGATGAGCAGATGTATGAATTTTTGAAGCAGTACATTGCAACTAGACGAAAAACAGAAGCAGAAAAATAGCAACAGAGGAGAGAGTAAATGAAAAAAGCAGTCAAAGCCATTTTAAATGTATTGTCCTACGGCGGAATTGAAGTAGAATCCGCCCGTCGGCTTGCCGATATCAAGAAGCTGGATCCGATCCGTATTTTTCTGCGAAAATTGGATATGGAAATATATAATGGGGACTACAAGGTTCCGATTCGGCTGTTCTTCCCGGATGAAAAAATGGAGGAGCATGGTGCAAAAGAAGCGATTCTGTTCTTCCATGGCGGCGGCTGGACAACCGAGAGTGTGGAGACATACGACCGTGTCTGCGCACGCATGGCGCAGTCGACGGGGCAGATTGTTGTATCGGTAGAATACCGTCTTGCACCGGAGCATCGTTTCCCGACAGGCTTAGAAGACTGCTACGCCGCCGCCCAGGCAATGCTGCGCGGGGAGATTCTGCCGGAGGTAACGCCGGAAAATGTCACGATCATGGGCGACAGCGCAGGAGGAAATCTTGCGGCTGCGGTCTGCCTGATGGCGAGGGACAAAAAAGAACTGCTGCCGGGGAAACAGATTTTGATTTATCCGGCGGTGAATTCCTGTTACACAGAGAAATCACCGTACAAATCCGTGAAAACCAATGGAACCGGATACCTTCTGACCAGTGTCAAAATGGAAGATTATGTAATTCTGTATCAGCGGACCGAAGAAGACCGCAAAAATCCGTACTTTGCACCGGTGCTGGCAGAAAATCTGCAGGGACTGCCGGACACGCTGGTACTGACGGCGCAGTACGATCCGCTGCGCGATGAGGGCGAGGATTATGCGAAAAAGCTGAAAAGGGCTGGCAATCTGGTTGAACATCATCGGATCAAGGGCGCATTGCACGGCTATTTTGCGCTTGGCATTGAACACCTATATGTGCAGGAAAGTTTTCAGTATATGAATGCATTTTTAAGGAAAGAAAAACAGCAGAAAAATGCAGACGAAGAACTGGAAAACATAGCAGCAGTGAAGAAACAATTGACACACGGGAAGGCGTAAGGAGGCATAGAAAATGAAGAAAGAACATTCTTCGCGCTGGAGAAAGCTGGACAACGCGGCACAGGCATTTCCGGCGGCCACCGGAAAAAAGGATACGAGAGTCTTCCGGTTTACTGCCAGCTGAAAGAGGACATCCAGGCGGATCTGCTGCAGAAAGCGCTGGAGCAGACAATGGAGCATTACCCGGTGTTTTCCATGGTACTGCGGAAAGGTCTTTTCTGGTTTTATCTGGAGCAGCGCGATCTGCCAGCAAAAGTAGAAGAGGAAAAGCGTCCGCCGTGCAGTGAGATTTACGTACCCGACCACAAAACGCTTCTTTTCCAGGTTTCTTACTATAAAACCCGAATCAATTTCGAAGTATTCCATGCCCTGACAGACGGTACCGGTGCGATGCTGTTTTTGAAAGAACTGGTAAGCAATTACCTGATCCTGCGCCATCCAGAGGAAACATTTTCCAAGGTCAGAGAAGATATGCTGACGGAAACGGATTTCGAGGAGGACAGCTTTTCCCAGTATTACACCGGAAAGAAAAATGAAAAAGAAAAAAGCCGCCCGGCATACCAGATCAAAGGCGAGTATCTGGAGCAGGAGGAGATGGAAATTACTGAGATTCTGCTTTCCGCGGAAGCAGTTCATAAGTGCGCAAAAGCACATGGCGTGTCGGTGACGGCGTACCTTGCGGCGGCGCTGGTATATGCGGTATATGAAGAAATCCCGAAAAGCAGGCTGAAAAAGCCGGTTTCTCTGATGGTTCCAGCCAACTTGCGTAACTTTTTCCCATCCGCATCGATGACGAATTTCTGGAGCTGGATCGAGATTGCCTGTGATCTTGGACCGGAGGCATCGTTTGAGGATGCCCTGCAGATCACGGGAGCCGCGATGCAGAAAGAGGCGCTGAAGCAGGAGATTTCCACACGTATGAACGATCTGGTGCGGATTGAGCGGAATCCGGTGCTGCGCGCCGTGCCGCTGGAAATCAAAAATCTGGCGCTGATGGCGGGCACGACGCTCGGCGGACGAAGCATTACGACCGTCTATTCCAATATCGGCCGGATTCAGATGCCGCCGGAGTATGAAACATATATTGAGCGGTTCGGATTTTTCACCAGCACCGACAAAGTACAGATGTGTTCCTGTTCCTACGGTGACAGCATGGTGCTTGGAATCACATCTAAAATCGCTGATTCCAATATTGAACGGAACCTGATGCATCTGCTGCAGAAAGAGGGCATCGCCTGTGAACAGGAGGAAAATGATTTTCCGGGACAGAAAGAACAGCCGCACGGGACGGCCAAACTGGGATTGAAAATTTTTTCTTTCACCTGCATCGCGGCTGTCGTACTCTGCTGGATGATGAATTTCCTTGCAACGCCGCAGATGTGGTGGGCAGGTTATGCGACAGCGGGTGTGTTCTGCGCCTGGCTTCTGATCCGGGTGGGATATCAGAAACGGAAAAATCCACTCAAAAACAGTATGTGGCAATTGATCTTTATTATGATCGGTGCGATTCTGTGGGATTATGCGACGGGCTGGATCGGCTGGTCTGTCGATTTCGCAATTCCGCTCGCCGTTCTTATGAATGGCGCGACGATGCAGATTCTGGCAAGAGCGTACAAAATGGAGGTCAGTGAATATCTTTTTTATCTGATGCAGTCCGGAGCAGCAGGAATCGTTCCGGCGATTTTGTGGCTGACGGGAACTGTCCGCATTACCTGGCCGTCCGTGATCTGCGTGGGCCTTAGTGTGCTGTATCTGATCGGGCTGTTTTTTTTCCGCGGAAAAGATTTTATGCGGGAAATGCAGAAAAAATTCCGGGTATGAAGGGAAAAGGTGATAGAAAAAATAAGAAGAGCAGGTAAGAAAAGTGGATGTTGGTCCCTTTTCTTACCTGCTCTTTTGAAACTTGTGTGTGTCTGCGGCGGAAAAGCCTGGAGAGATATCTACTGCGCCTTCTCCTCACAGCCGCAGGAATCCCACGACGGCATTTCATCCCCATTTTTAATCGCATCGCGAACCGCGCTGTAATACCGCACTTTCTGCTGAATATGCTCGAGATCAGATTCCATGCGCTCGATTTTCTCGCGTGTATTCTGCTCATGTTCCTTGAGAATGGCAACCATCTGGTCAATATTTCCCGGGATATCGTTCTCAAGCCGGAAAAACTCCTGAATCCCCGCAATCGGAAGCCCGGTGCGTTTGAAGCAGAGAATTGCGGTCATGCAGTTAATGTGCTGCTGGGTGTAAATTCGTTTCTTACTTTCGGTATGAATGACATCCGTCAAAAGTCCGATCTCCTCATAATAACGAAGCGTAGAGGCCGGAAGTCCAAAACGCTCGGACATTTCACGAATGGTGTAGGTCTGCTGTTCCATGAAAAAACCTCCTTGAACGATAGAGTTTGAATAGTAGAATAACTTCTTAAAGTATACTTTAAGAAAGTGAAATTGTAAAGAGAGAATCTTCGTTACGTTTCACTTGGCAGTGCAGCACTTGCTGTTTTGATGCGTAGGAAAGGAATATTTATCAGAAAGTGAGAAGAAAAAGTACATTGCTTATTTGCACTAGAATGGAATATAATAAAAAGCAGAAAAAACGTGAAAAATGTGAGGAATAATCGTGAAACAGGAAATTATAGCAGACCTGTCCCGGATTACGGAGGAGGAACAGGCGATTCTGGACGGCAAGACGGAAGTGGAAAAGGAGCGGTATTCGAGCGGGCAGAAGTTTGTGATGGATGCGGGAAAGCTGCTGGAGCGGGGAAAATTGATTGATATTCGGCCGCACACGCGGTTTATTCGTTTTCCGGCGCACAGCCACAATTATGTCGAGATGATCTACATGTGCCAGGGAAGCACCGTGCACACCATCAACGGGGACCGGATCGAGCTGAAAACGGGTGAGCTGCTGATTCTGAATCAGAATGCAGTGCAGGAAATTGAACCGGCAGGGCGTGACGATATCGCGGTCAACTTTCTGATTCTGCCGGAGTTTTTTGACCAGACGCTGCGAATGATCGGGGCAGAGGAGAATCAGTTAAAGGATTTTGTCGTCGGCTGTCTGAAAAGCGGGGAGGTACCGCTCTGTTATCTGCATTACAGAATCGCGGATGTCCTTCCGGTGCAGAATCTGATCGAAAATCTCGTCTGGACGCTCTTACATCACCAGAGCAATAAGCGGAGCATCAATCAGATTACGATGGGCCTTTTATTCCTGCAGCTCATGAACTACACCGAACGCGTGCAGGTGGGAGAGCAGTATTTTGAACAGGAGATGCTGCTCGGCGTATACCGCTATATCGAGGAACATTACCGGGAGGGCAGTCTTTCGGAACTGGCGGAAGAACTGCACTACGATTTTTATACCTTAAGCCGCATGATCCGCCGTCTGACCGGGAAAAACTACACCGAACTCGTTCAGAACAAACGCCTGACCCAGGCCGCGTATCTGTTGGAAACGACGGGACTTTCCGTGGCAGACATCGGCGAGCGGGTCGGGTATGAGAACATGAGTTATTTCCATCGGATTTTCAAAGAGCGCTATGGAATATCGCCGAAGAAGTACCGGGTGGAGAAGAAAATACAATAGGACAAGAAAAACGGATCGAGAATCTGAACTTAAAACCAGATTTTCGATCCGTTTTTTGCGTGTAAATCGTATCAATTACTTACTGTTCATTTTCATCCTTCGGCAGCCGCACGATCCGTACCTTGTCGACTCTCCGGTCTGCCATTTTCAGTACGGTTACGTCGAGGCCATCCGAGACGAAATGATCGCCTTCCTTTGGCACGCGCTCGAGGATCCCCATGATCCATCCGCTGACCGTAAAGACGTCAAATTCTTTGTCAATATCGAGCTCTTCATACACCTTGTCGATGCTTGCCGTTCCGGCCACGAGGTATTCGTTTTCGGAAACTTTCTGGATTTCCTGTACAACCGCATCATGCTCATCCCAGATTTCGCCGACGAGCTCTTCGAGGATATCTTCCATGGTGATGATACCGTCGGTGCCGCCGAATTCATCAATGATAATGGCAATATGCGATTTCTTCGCCTGCATTTTTTCAGCAGCGGGCCGACCTTCGTATTCTCGGTTACAAAGAGCGCCGGGCGGATGATGCTGCTTAGCGGTTTGTTGGTGTGGTAAATGTGGTTGTGGAAATCCTTCTGATACACAATTCCCACAATGTGGTCGATATCATCATCATACACCGGCAGCCGGGAAAATCCGGTGTCGGAGAAAGTCTTAGCGATCTCGGATTTCGTCGCATCGAGCGGAATGCCGATGACGTTGACACGCGGAGTAAAGATCTCTGCGGCCTCCATCTCCATGAAGCCGATTGCATTCTGAATCAGATCGCCTTCCTGGTCGTCGATGTCGCCCTCCTGGGTCGCCTCCTCGACGATGGTCATCAGTTCCTCATCGGTGATGCCGTGGTTTTCCGAGGATTTGAAGATGCGGGAGAGCAGCTTCTTCCACTGGGAAAAGAAAAACGTCACCGGGGTCAGCACGATCATCAGAATGTGGAGAAACGGTGCGGAAAATTTGGCGATCGTCTCCGGAGATTCTTTTGCAATGCTTTTCGGGGAAACTTCGCCGAAGATCAGGACCACGATAGTGGTTACGATCGTGGAAACCGTCGCACCGGAGTCGCCGCCGAGAAGCTTGATAAAAAGCACCGTGGCAATGGAGCTGAGTCCGATGTTGACGATGTTGTTGCCGACGAGAATCGTGGAGAGCAGCTTGTCAAAGTTCTCCAGCAGCTTTAACACCAGTTCCGCCCGCTTGTCGCCTTTTTCTGCCATATTTTTCATGCGGATGCGGTTCAGCGAGGTGAAAGAAGTCTCCGTCGCCGAAAAGTAGGCTGAGAGCATGACGCAGATAAGAATGATGATGAGTGACACAATGTCGCTGTTCATTTGTTTTTCCTTTCTTAGGAAACCGGGACACGATGCAAAAAATGTACAAAAAGACATAACCTATCTTGAATCTGGCGGAATCAAAGATAGATTATGTCTCCGTTTATCAAATGATGAAAATAAAGCATCGTCGAGGCATACTGCCTGAGTCGTCCATGTTTCTGTAATCCTTTCGTTGATCAGTAATCCCTTTTATTGTACGGTATGTGGGAATAATTGTCAATAAGACATGCGAAAATCACAGGAAATACGAAACCGCATTGTTGTAGCTGATATTTTCCACCATCTCTTTCAGAAACTCCAGGTTCGCCGGGTACTCCCCGTTTTCCACCCAGTTTCCGATTTGATTGCAGAGAATCCGGCGGAAACATTCGTGGCGCGGGAAGGAGAGGAAGCTGCGGGAGTCGGTCAGCATGCCGATGAAGGTGGAGAGCATGCCGATGCTGGAAAGCGTCGCAAGATGGGATTCCATGCCGGATTTGTGATCGTTGAACCACCATGCGGTACCGAACTGCACTTTTGAGCGGATGCCAGGCGCAGCAAAGTTTCCGGCCATGCTTGCAAGCATCGGGTTGTCGCCCGGGTTCAGGGAGTAGAGCACGGTTTTCGGCAGTGCGTCATCCTCGTCCATATCGTTTAAGAAAGCACCGAGCATCGGGGCAAAGGCGAAATCGTTCATGCTGTCAAAACCGGTATCGGCACCAAGTGCACGGAACATCCGCTTCGAGTTGTTGCGGAGCGCTTTGATATGAAGCTGCATGGCGATATTGTGCTTGTGATACAGCCGTCCGAGGTTCGTCAGAAGGAAGCCCTTGTACATGCCGAGCTCTTTTTCAGTGAGAGCACCGCCGTTCATGCGATTTTCAAATACATCATTCGCCTCAGCAGCCGTGCATGGCACATAGAAGCAGCCCTCAAGGCTGTGGTCGCTGACAACGCAGCCGGCGGAGAGGAAGAAGTCGAGGCGGCAGGAGAGGGCATGCACCATATCCTCTGCGGATGCAATCGTCCTGCCGGCGGCAGCGGCAAGCTTTTCCACGTATTCCGGGAAATCCGGCTTTTCGAGATGAACGGCGCGGTCAGGGCGGAAGGACGGCAGAACGCGGCAGGCAAAGTATTCCTTCTGTAATGCCAGATGGCAGTGCAGATCATCTGCAGGATCGTCGGTGGTGCACAAATGCGACACATGCTGGTTCAGAATCAGATTGCGCACGGTAAACTCCTTCGTCTGCAGTTTTGCATTCGCCTCATCCCAGAGCTCCTTCGCTGTTGCGCGGGAGAGCGGTGTCGTGATGCCGAAGTACCGCTGCAGCTCCAGATGTGTCCAGTGGTATAAAGGATTGCCGATCGCGTTCTCAATCGTCTCGGCAAACGCCAGATATTTGTCGTAATCATCGGCGTTTCCGGTGATCAGATCCTCCGAAAAGCCCATCGCACGCATGGCACGCCATTTATAATGATCCCCGCCGAGCCAGACGCGTGTCAGATTCTCCATCTGGCGGTCTTCGAGAATCTCCTGCGGATTCAGATGGTTGTGATAGTCAAAAATGGGCATTTTTTCAGCTGCCTCGTGGTACAGCGTTTTCGCCGTATCGGTCTGCAGCAGAAAGTCAGCGTCCATAAAAGGTTTCATATGGAAATACCTCCCTTTTAGAATTGAGCAGTCAGCGCAGCAAGCGTATCTGCCACAGCGCCAGGTCCCTGAAGCATCGAGACAAAAGCATTCAGCACACGGTCAGAAAGTCCGGCAGAAATCAGATCCACACCGAAAATCGAAGCATCGGAGAGCAGCGGAGCCAGAGTTTTGGAAAGGGTCTCGCGGTCAGCCGGTGCGCCGAGTTTCAGATCCTGCACATACGGGCGGACCGTGGCAAGCAGCGGATCCGGGCTCAGATCAAATGCATCACCGTTGTCATCCACGCCCATCAGATACCGCAGCCATCCCGCAAATACAGCCGGAATTGCCTGAAGATCCGAGAGTGACAGCTCCGGAGAAGCAAGATACGATTTGATCGTCTCACCGAACCGGATCGACAGCTTCTGTGACGTATCGGTTGCAATTCGCTGCGGCGTATCCGGCATAAACGGATTCGGGATGCGGATGTTCAGCACTTCATCGATAAACTGCTTCGGAGAGAGAATACCAGGATCGGTGACAACCGGAAGTCCTTCGATATATCCGATGCGCTCCACGAGCTTTTTCAGTACCGGATTTTTCATCTCCTCACTGATCAGTTCGTAGTCCAGCAGGCAGCCGAACACAGCGAGTGCGGTGTGCAGCGGGTTCAGGCAGGTGCAGACCTTCATGCGCTCTGTTTTGTTGACAGTTTCCCGGTCGGTAAAGATCCATCCGCTCTTTTCCATCGGCGGCCGTCCGTTCGGGAAATGATCTTCGACTACGAGGTACTGGCATTCCTCTGCATTGACGAACGGAGCAACGTAGGTGTGGCGGGAGGTGACGATCGACTGTGCATCAGCGAGGCTGTTCTCCTCGAGTATCTTTTCGATGGAACCATCCGGCCGCGGGGTGATCTTGTCGATCATGGTCCACGGGAAGCTGACTTTTTCCGGGTTCTGCAGATAGGAGAGGAAGCCTGGCTGTACCAGCTTGTTTTCTTCCCATGCAGAAGCGTAGGCTGTCAGGGCAAGGGAAAGTTTTTCGCCATTGTGGGAGCAGTTGTCGGTGCTGACCATCGCAAACGGTTTTTCGCCTGCAAGAAATCTTTCATATAAAAGAGAAGCAACTTTTCCCATATAGCTGGTAACGGAAGAAGGTCCGGCAGCAAAATCGGCAGCAACAGACGGCAGCAGTTCGCCCGCACCGTTTTTCAGAGAATATCCCTTTTCGGTGATCGTAAACGTCGCCATCTGCAGGGAATCCTTGGTAAAGATTTCTTTTAACCGGGCAAAATCCGGAGAATCCGCCGTATCGGCAGCCAGCGATTCTGCGATGCTTCCAACAACGGTTTTCTCGACAGAACCATCGGCTTTTAAGGTCACCAGAATGCTTAAATTATCGTGCGGCTGGTACATATCACGGATGATTTCTGTATCGAAGCCCTCCGCAACGATGACACCGCGGTCAAAGGTACCGTTGTTCAGCAGTTCCTGTGCTGTATTTGCCTGGAAGGCACGGAAAATATTTCCGGCTCCGAAATGCACCCAGCACGGAGATTCTTTCGTGCGGGTGATCATTGCTTCGCGGTCATAGGATGGAAGCGCATAGCCTGCGGCTTCCCACGCTTTTTGATCTGCCAGTCCGGCAGCTGTTAAGTTAAGAGACATCAGTAAAAACCTCCTTTAAATTCCACGTTTGTGACTCTTGTCAATAGCTTCCCAGAGTCCGTTTAAATAAGTCGCGCCGAGTGCGCGGTCATACAGTCCATAGCCCGGCATTGCCTTCTCGCCCCAGATCATACGTCCGTGGTCCGGGCGGATCGGGCCGTCAAAGCCGATGTCGTACAGCGCTTTCATGATCTCATACATATCGAAGCTGCCGTCAGAGGAAAGGTGTGCGGCCTCCTCGAAATCCTGCTGGCTGTGGAATTTCAGATTGCGGACGTGAGCGAAGTGGATGCGGCCCTTTAAGGAACGGATCATATCCGGCAGATCGTTCTCCAGGTTTGTTCCGTAGGAACCCGAGCAGAAGGTCACGCCGTTGTGCGGGTCATCGACCATCTTCATCATGCGCAGAATGTTTTCTTTATTAATGATGATTCTCGGAAGACCGAAGACACTCCATGCCGGGTCGTCCGGGTGAATGGCCATTTTGATGTTGTACTCGTTGCAGACCGGCATGATGCGTTCGAGGAAGTATTTGAGGTTGGCAAACAGTTTCTCATCATCCACATCGCGGTAAGCGTCAAAGAGCTCTTTCACTTTTGCCATGCGCTCCGGCTCCCAGCCAGGAAGAATTGCGCCGTTTGCATCACCTGCGATAGATTCAAACATTTTTTCCGGAACAAGTGCGTCTACGGCGGACTGTTTGTAGGCAAGTACGGTCGAGCCGTCCGGACGGACGCGTGCGAGTTCTGTTCTGGTCCAGTCGAAGACCGGCATGAAGTTATAGCAGACAAGGTGAATGTCTTCCTCGCCGAGGTGCTTTAACGTTTCAATATAATTATCGATGTACTGCTCACGGTCCGGGCTGCCGATTTTGATGGCGTCGTGGATGTTGACGCTCTCGATGCCGGAGATGTGAAGTCCAGAGGCCTCAACCTCTTCTTTTAACGCGTGAATCGCTTCGCGTGTCCACACCTCGCCCGGGGTAGTGTCGTACAGAGTTGTGATGACTCCGGTTACGCCCGGAATCTGGCGGATCTGCTCTAAGGTAACGGTATCAAATTTGGAACCATACCAGCGAAATGTCATTTCCATAAGAAAAACTCTCCTTTATTTTGTAATGTACTCTCGGAATCTTTCTGCACTTGCCTTTGCAGCTGGCGGAAAATCATCTCACAAAAACAAGCACAGAAAGATTCCGAGAGTACATTGTATTTTGCAAGTGGTGTTCTTTGCTTTTTATTGTATCGTTTCTTAAGAAAAAAGCCATGGCAAGAATTGTTGAGCACATTGCAAAAGTTGCGGCGGTTGGTAGGAAAAAGCAAAATCAGCCTACAGGTGTGATAAGTAATATCTTTCTGGTATGACTAACCAATAGGAAAAACCTATAATCGATTCATCGAAATAACAATTACCAAAAGGCGTTTTAGGGGTTGCACATAGAAAAAATATGCATTATAATATGCCATGTAATCGAGAAACACATTAAACATATCGACTTAGTAGGAAAGGAGAACAGCAAATGAAAAAAACAGACAACAGACGAATGCAGGAGAACAGAATGATGGAGATGTGTTGTTGCTGTTGCTGCAGCTCCAATCAGAATAAAGAAAAATAAGAAACATTCGCAGGCAGAAAAAGCATAGCAGAAATTGCATGTGCGGGCAGGCCGGAACGAATGCCTGCTATTTTTTAACCTTTTTTAAAAGAAATGCAAATGAACAACATAAGAATAGATAATAAACAGACATAGAAAACGGAGGACAAAAACATGAGCGGATGCGGATGCAGCTTCACCCCAGTTGAAAATAAAGAAACCGAAGAAATCAAATACACAGATGCACTGGCAGAACAGTTTGCAGCAGAAGTCGGAGTAGACCCAAGACCAAATGAAACCCTTGTAGAGATCGATGAGCGCGGCGCTTTCATCCGTCAGCCAAATGCATTTATCCAGCCATTCGGCGATAAAGAAGGCGGCCTGAAAGCAGAAGCAAACCGCTTCGGGATCTACTGGGCAACCGGATGCAACTGGTCCAACCGTCCGATCATCGTGCGGGAGCTTTTAGGACTGCAGGATGTGATCTCGGAGACGAGAGTTTCTCCATCCGGCGAGACAAACCGTTACGGACATGCATTCGGACAGTATCCGGATTTCAAGGATCCGGCGACAGGCGCTTACTTCTTAAGTGAGTTCTATAAAAGAGCAAACCCGGACTTCAAAGGAAGAGCAACGACACCGACCCTGGTGGATGTCAAAGAGAAAAAGGCTGTGAACAACGATTATCACCGCCTTACGAACTATCTCGAAGTGCAGTTCCGTCCATTCCAGCCAAAAGATGCGCCGGACCTGTACCCGAAAAAATTCCGGAAAGAGATCGATGAGTTTAACGACTGGCTCTTCCCGCATATCAACAACGGCCATTACCGCATGGCATTCTGCCAGTCACCGGAAGCATACGATGAGGCATACGAAGATTTCTATGAATCCCTCGATAAGCTGGACAAACGGCTGGAGACGAACCGTTTCCTGTTCGGCGACTACATCACCGACAGCGATGTCCGCGCTTACGTCACTCTGATCCGTTGGGATGTCAGCTACTTCCACAACGTAGGACCGGTGAAGAAACCGATTCGTGATTACAAAAATATCTGGGGCTACTTAAAAGAGCTGTATGCGATCCCGGCCTTCCGTCACGGAAGCGATCCGCAGGTGCTGGCACTTTCGAGACCTGGAAAGAAATTAGGCGAGGTTCTCTTCCGCGGATACAACGAACGAATCCTTGCAAAAGTAGATTTCGAGAAGCTGATGGCAGACGATGGATCGAGAAGAACACTCAGCAAAACACCGGATGAAGTATTCCTTCGCCATCCGGAGGGAGAGACCTACGAGGATTACGCAGGAGAAATCTCAAAAACCATCTGGAACAGCCCGAAATGGGAAGACAGAAACCCGAAGAACGGCGTACTTTCCGTGGATGCATCGATTAATCCGCTGAAAGGACTTTTATAAAGAGATAAGACAGAAGAATCCGGAGCGCTCTGGTAGAACACTCTCAGGCAGCCGGGGTGCGGCCGGAACTGAAAAGAACGAGAAAATGAGGAGGATTTTATTATGAAAAAGACAAAGAAATTCTGGGCAGTATTGGCAGCGGCTGGCCTTTTGGCAGCAAGTTTTGCAGGATGTGGAAGCAATGCATCAGCAAATGCAGGAAGCAGCAGCGGTTCCGCAGCATCATCTTCCGCAGAAGGCAGCTCCGCATCGGATTCCGGTGAGAAAAAAGTGATCAAAGCTGTAACAAGCGGCACACTGGCACCGTACTTTTACGTAAATGATGACAACGAGCTGACCGGTGTCGATATCGATATCGTAAAAGAAGTGTTCAACCGCCTTCCGCAGTATGAACTGAAAATTGAGCAGGCAGATGCACTGCAGGGTGTGCTGAGCGGTCAGTACGACATCGCAGTCAACAACTATGGATATACCGATGAGAGAGCAGAATCCTACTACTTCTCTTTACCATATAAAACCAGCTTCAACGAATACATTCAGAGAACCGGCGATGAGCCGCTGACTTCTCTTACCGATCTGGCAGACCGCGGATACAAAATTGAGCTGAGTGCAGGAAGCCTTACCGCAAATGCACTGGAAAAATGGAATACAGACAACCCGGATCACCAGATCAATATCGTATATTCCAATGCAAACTTCCAGGTCCGCTACCAGCACATCGTAGATGGAACCGCTGATGTGGCAATCGACGACGGACCGATCATCGACAACCTGCTTCCGCAGTTCGGACTGGAAGGTCAGCTGGAAGCAAACGAGATCGACGAGGAGACCGAAGATTTCCTGTTCCCGCAGAACAATACCTACTTCCTGTTTGGAAAGAACGAAGAGGGCGCAGCACTCCGCGAGGATGTTGACAAAGCCTTAAAAGAGATGAAAGGAGACGGAACTCTTTCCAAGATCACAACCGAGTATCTCGGCGTGGACACCAGCCCGGACGAGAAATACTTTGATGAGACACCAAACTAGAATATCGTTTTCGAAATAAGAACAGAAGAGATTACAAAACAGACGGGAAGCGGATCGAGAACATCCGTTTCCCGATTCTAAAAGGAGCGAAAAACATGGCAGAAATTTACCGGGTAGAAAAGGGAAGCGAAGAGTGGAAATACAAAGCATATGATTACGTCAGAACCGATGCGTTCTGCTTGGGACAGAACATTCCGATTGAACTGGAATTCGGACAGGACGAGAGCAAAGATGATCTGCAGGCGATTCTGCTGACAGAAGATCACAAGCCGGTAGCCGGCTGCCGCATCGCATTTCCGGCGGAAAAGACAGGAAAAATCGAGCGTGTCTGTGTTGTCAGAGAAAAACAGAAAAGCGGATACGGCCGCGTGCTGATCGAAGCCGCTGAGAAATGGCTGAAAGAATACGGTGTTGATCACATCGTCATCACGAGCCAGGACCGCGCCGCAGGCTTTTATGAGAAATTAGGCTACAAACTGAATCCGGACGCTGACCTGTCGGTATACGACCACCATGCACTGAAGAAAGACGAAGAGCCGAAAAAGCCGAAGAAAAATCTTGGCTTTACCTGTGTACTGGTAGAAAAATACGTGTAAGAGAGGACAAAAATCATGGGAAAATTATTTGACGTTTCACTGGTATTTTCATCCATACCAGAATTGCTGACAAAGCTGCCGATCACGCTGGAACTGGCCGTGGTTTCTATGCTGATCGGACTGGGACTGGGACTTGTGATGGCGATCATCAAAATGAAAAAAATCAGAGTGCTGACGCAGATTACGAATCTTCTGATTTCACTGCTCCGCGGCACGCCGGTCATCGTACAGCTGTACGTTGCGTTCTTTGGTATTCCCATGATGTTCAAGGCAATCAACCAGCAGTTCGGAACGAATCTGGCGGTTGCCAATATTTCCGGTTTCGTCTATGCGATGATCGCTCTGGGACTGAACCAGTCGGGCTTTATGGCTGAGATTATCCGTTCGGCTCTGCAGTCCGTTGACCCGGGCCAGATCGAAGCAGCACATGCACTCGGCATGACGTATCCGCAGACACTGCGCCGCATCATTCTGCCGGAGGCCTTTGAGGTTGCGCTTCCGACCCTTGGAAACTCTTTTATCAGTATCATCAAAGGAACGTCTCTTGCTTTTACCTGCGCCGTTGTCGAGATTACCGCACAGGGCCAGATTATTGGAGGAAGAACGTATCGCTACTTTGAAGTTTACGTTTCACTGGCCATCATTTACTGGCTGGTAACGCTGGTGATCGAGCAGATCATCCGCGTAATTGAAAATAAAATCCGGATTCCGGACCAGGTAGAGCTGGCGTCCGCAAACGGGGAGGGTAAGAAAAATGATAAAAATTGATCATTTATCAAAAAAATATAACGACAACGTGGTGCTCGACGACATCAGCCTCGAGATCAAACAGGGCGATGTTGTGGGAATCATCGGTCCTTCCGGAACCGGAAAATCAACGCTTCTGCGCTGCGTCAACCGCCTTGAGACACCGGAGAAGGGAACGGTGACGATCGGGGACAAGGTGATCGGCCTTTCCGAGCGGAAACCGAAAGAGCTTCTGTATTTAAGACAGAACACAGGAATGGTGTTCCAGCGGTTCAATCTGTTTGAGAAGAAAACCGCACTGGAAAATGTGATGGAAGGCCTGATTGTTGTCAAGAAGATGAAAAAAGACGAGGCCAGAGCCATTGCATTAGAAGAACTGAAACTGGTCGGCATGGAGAAATGGGCAAACCATTATCCGAAACATATGTCCGGCGGACAGCAGCAGAGGGTGGCGCTCGCAAGAGCCCTCGCCATGAAACCGCAGATTCTGCTGCTCGACGAGCCGACTTCAGCCCTTGACCCGGAGCTGGTTGGAGAGGTTCTGGATGTTATTAAAAAAGTTGCGGCACAGGGATATACAATGCTTCTGGTTTCCCATGAGATGAACTTTATCCGCCATGTGTCGAACCGTGTGATCTTCCTTGATAAAGGACACGTAGTAGAAGACGGAACACCGAAAGAAGTATTCGAGCATCCGCAGAATCAGAGAACACGGGAGTTCTTCAGCAAGATGCATATTATGGCGCAGCCTGAGTATGTTATTTAAATTGCGGACACAGCCAAAGAGTAGGAGAAAAGATTATGATAGATGAGAAAAGAATTGCTGATTTTTTTGCGGAGCTGGTATCTATCAATTCGCCGTCCTTAGAGGAGCGCGAGATGGCGGACACCTTAAAAATAAAATTCGCCGAAATCGGGGTTACGCTTACAGAAGATCATACGCAGGAGCAGACCGGCTCCAATGCGGGCAATCTGTTCGCGCGCATTCCGGGCAGCCTTGCAGGAGCCCCGGTTCTCTTTGCGGCCCACATGGACACTGTTGAGCCTGCAAAAGGCAAAAAAGCCGTCTCCCATGAGGATGGAACCGTAACGAGCGATGGCACGACGGTTCTTGGCGCCGACGACCTCGCCGGTGTGACAGCCATCTATGAAGTTGTCCGCCACATCATCGAGACCAAAACACCGCACCGCCCGATCGAAATCCTGATCTCGACTGGTGAGGAGCTGTACTGCAAAGGCGCAAATGCCTTCAACTACAGCCAGGTGCAGGCAAAAGAAGCATACGTTCTGGATTTAAGCGGCGCGATCGGTGCAGCCGCCTACGCGGCACCGACACTCGTTTCCTTCGCGGCGAAAATCCAGGGAAAAGCCGCCCACGCCGGTTTCCACCCGGAGGACGGCATCAACAGCATCCAGGCGGCCGCCCGCGCAATCGCACAGCTTCCGCAGGGCCACGTGGATGAAAGCACCACTGCCAACATCGGAAAAATCGGCGGCGGCTCCGGTACCAACATTGTTTCGGAAAGCTGCGTGATCGAAGGCGAAATTCGAAGCCTGAACCACGAGACGGCCATGGAGCTTCTGGAAACATATCACAGAATCTTCCAGCAGGAAGCAGAGAAGATTGGTGCGAAGCTGGTCTGGGAAGAAAAACTGAATATCCATGCGTATGAGACGCCGCTGACAAGCGATGCCGCAAGGCATTACGAGAGCGCCGTTGCAGAAGAAGGCCTGACCGCTGCATTCGAAAAAACTTTCGGCGGCAGCGACAACAACGTCTTTGCACAGCACGGCATCGAAGGGCTTGTCATCGCAACCTCGATGAATCAGGTACACAGCTGCGCCGAGTACACAAAAATTCCGGAGATAGCCCAGGTGGCGCGGATTGTGGCCAATCTTGCCGCACCGCAGGAAGCCTGAACAGATCCCGGACGAAAAAACAGAATACGTAAAAAATCCCCAAAGCCCGCCGGCAAATGTGAAAACAAAAACCGGCGGACTTTTCCTGTTTCCGGCACGGCTTGCCACGCAGAGAAAAATAGTCTATAATAGGGAAAAGCTTCCGGTACATGCCGGAATTTAACACCAGTAGACAAGAAGTCCCCCGCTTCTAAAGCGGTGGGATGAATTGTTAAAAGAAACATAACGGCAGTGGCGGGCGGAGAAAAATCGGTATCCTCCACTGACATGAGGCAAGTCACAGTCGAACTATTTTCGACATGTCAGACTCCGTGAAAATACCGACTGTGAGTTGAAACAAGAATAAAAGAGGAAAAACAATGATACATACACCAATTCAGAAACTGGAATTTCCAAACGACAGAAATGTCCGACTGTACTGCAAGAGAGAGGATCTTCTCCCGTTTTCCCTGGGCGGAAATAAAGTGCGGATCGGACGCGCCTTTTTCCGTGACATGCAGGAGAAAAACAAAGACTGCATGATCATCTACGGAAACAGCAGATCCAACCTCTGCCGCGTGCTGGCCAATCTGTGCTGTGCCGAGAAAATTCCATGCTATATGATCTGTTCTTCCGAAGAAAACGAGGAACAACCGATCGAAACAAACAACAGCCGTCTGATGAAATGGCTCGGAGCCGAAGTCATTCCGTGCAGAAAAACAGAGATTGCACAGACCGTCGAGAAGACGATGAACCGTTTGACAGAAGAGGGATATCACCCATATTATATTTTCGGGGATAAATTCGGAACGGGCAATGAAGGCACACCGGTACAGGCCTACGTGGACGGCTACCGCGAGATTCTTGCGTGGGAGAAAGAACAGAACATTTCTTTTTCTCATATCTTTGCAGCATCCGGAACCGGCTCGACCCAGTGCGGCCTGGTAAGCGGAAAACTGCTCGAGCAGGGAACGGAGCAGATCATCGGCCTTTCGATTTCATCCCGCGAGTACGACCGAGCCATCCGCATCATGGAGAGCGGCATTTCCGATTATTTTGCGAAGAATCATCTCGTGCTGCCGGAAGGATGGGAGAGTGAACTTCATCTGGAAATGGGATACCGCCAGGGCGGATACGGCCAGTACAATGAGCGGATTTTACAGGTGATCCGGGAAGAGTTCTGCCGGAACGGCCTTCCGCTGGATCCGACGTACACCGGAAAGGCATTCTGGGGAATGAAGCAGTACATAGAAGAACATCAGTTACAGGACTGCGATGTGCTTTTTATCCATACCGGAGGCACGCCGCTGTTCTATGACTGCATTCTGAACGATACCGATGGAGGAAAAAAATGAAACTGATTTCAATAGTCATCCCATGCTACAATTCCGAGGCAACGATCCGGAAAGTTGTAGAGATGGTGATGGAAGAATTCAAGAAAATGGACGGATATGACTGCGAATTTGTCCTGGTGAACGACGGTTCCCCGAAAGACAATACGTATGGGGAGATCAAGAAGCTCGGTGAGCAGTATCAGAATGTCAAGGGCATCAACCTGCTGCGCAATTTCGGCCAGCACAATGCGCTGATGGCGGCACTCCACTACACCGAAGGAGATTTTATTCTCGGCATGGACGATGACATGCAGACACATCCGTCCCAGATCAGCAAACTGATCCACAAGATGGAAGAAGGATACGATCTGGTTTACGGCTGCTATCCGAAACGGAAAAATTCGTTCCTGAAAAATGTCACCAGCAAACTGAACGAAGTTTCCTCCCGGATTCTTCTCGGACGGCCAAAAGACATCGTTTCCAGCAATTTCTGGATGATTACCCGCCAGATCAAGGACGAGGTGGTAAAATACGACAGCTTCAATCCCTATATTGACGGCATTTTCTACCGCACGACACACAAAATCGGAAATGTAGAGGTGGAGCATTTCAAACGTGCAGTGGGAACTTCCAACTATACGTTAAAGAAATTGATCAAATTGTGGCTTGCCTACTGGAACTATTCTGTAATTCCGCTTCGCATATCGTCCGTTCTCGGCGGAGTTTCTGCAGCCGGCGGTTTTCTGGCAGCCATCATGATTGCCATCCGAAAGCTCATCAATCCGACCGTGATGGTTGGCTGGTCTTCGACGATCTGCGCCATCGTTGTTTTTTCCGGATTGATTCTGATGGTGCTCGGTATCATCGGAGAATACCTCGGAAAGATGATTCTGATTCTGAACCGCACGCCGCAGTATATTGTGCGGGAAACTATTAACGTATCTGATGAGGAAGAAAAAAAGTGAAAAAAATCATGATTTTAGGTGCCGGTATTTACCAGGTGCCGCTGATCCGGACTGCACGCAGAATGGGTCTTTACACGATCGTAGTGAGTATTCCCGGCGATTATCCGGGGTTTGCACTTGCAGATAAAATTTATGAACTGAATACGCGGGATAAAGAAGCGATTCTTGCGGCGGCGGAAAAAGAACAGATCGACGGAATCTGTACATCGGGAACCGATGTGGCCGTCAGCACAATCGGCTATGTCTGTGAAAAGATGCATCTGTCCGGCATTCCGTATGAGGCGGCGGAAATTCTGACCGATAAGGCAAAGATGAAAGACGCATTCCGGCAGGGCGGCGTTTCCGCGGCAGACGGGATGCGGGTAAGAAGCGCAGAGGAGGCACAAAAAGCCGCAGAACAGCTTGGATACCCGGTTGTCGTAAAACGGGTGGACAGTTCAGGAAGCCGCGGAATTACCGTGGTGGAGCATTCCGGACAGATCGAAGAAGCGTATGAAAATGCGAGAAACGGTTCGGCAAGAGATTATGTGCTGGTTGAAAAATTCCTCCGCGGAACGGAGATCGGCGTGGATGGATTTGTGCAGAACCACAAACTGGTCTTTCTGGCACCGCACACGAAATTTGTATACCGCGGTGCACACACGACCGTTCCGGTCGGCCACGCATTTCCGTATGGATGCAGCGGGGCACTGCGGGAAGAAATTGCCCGCCAGATGCAGCTGGCCGTCACCGCATCCGGTGCCGATCAGTGCTCTGTCAATGCGGATGTCTTTGTGGACGGAGAGAAGGTCTGGATCATTGAAATGGGCGGAAGAACCGGGGCAACCTGCATTCCGGAACTGATTTCAACGTATTACGGATTTGATTTTTATGAGCAGATGATCAAAAGCGCCCTCGGGGAAGAAACGGATTTTCAGCAGACGGAAAGCTGCCCGTGCATGGCAAAACTGCTGCTGAGTCCGGTAAGCGGAACCATCACACAAATCGACCGGGATCAGGTCGAACGTCTGCGTCAGGAAGGGCTGGAGCTTGTCCTGGATTATCCGGAGGGGCATGAAGTTTCTGCCATGGCAGATGGAACTGACCGGATCGGCCATGTGATTGTAAAGACTGACCGGGAAGCGGAACTGGATGAGCAGATGAAGCGGGTGTACCGCTGTATCTGGATTGATGGAAAAAATCTGGAGACAATCTGGGAAGAGAAAACAGCAAAATAAAAACCCGGAATCTTTTCAAGACCTCAGAAGAGGAGCGAAAGGATTCCGGGTTTTGCGTTGCCAGGCATATCAATATCCGGTGGACCAATTTTGATTACACTGTTTTTACAGGCTTCATCATCATCCGATAGTAGACTGGAATCAGCAGTGCAATTGCACCGAACCAGGCAAGCGGGCTTGCGATGCAGACGGCAGTGTAGCCTAAGAAGCGTGACAGCCAGACGGTAGCAGCAAGACGCATCACAAGCTCGACCATGCATGCGGCAAACGGTGCGCGTCCGTTCTGCATACTCTGAATCGAGGTGCGGTAGACGGCGAGAAGGCCGAGCAGGAAGTAGAACGGCGCTTCGATCGTCAGGAATGCATCGGAGTAATGGTAAGAATCCGTGATTTCGCTCGAAAAGCTTGGTGAGCAGGTGCATCTGTCCCGCGAGGTCTGCTGCCGCCTCTTCCGGAAAATGACGGGAAAGACGGTGACGCAGTATCTCGAGGAATACCGTGCGTCCAAAAGCCTGCCGCTCGTCGAAAGCGGCTTTTTGCCACGAAAAATATGTTACATCTGTTTGATTGCCTGCAGCATTTCAAGATCCGAAGCAGTCACCTTGATATTGGAAACCATCGTTCGGCCGTCCGGTTTTTTCACCGTGACTTCGAGAATCGTTCCCTCCTCGATCTGCGAGGATGCGAGATCGCCCATGAATTTTACGAACTTCGGGTGGTTTTGGGCGAAACGGTCTCTCAGATTTTTTAATTCCATTAACTTCATTGGGTTAAATGCCATTCTTTTTCTGTCCTTTCTATTCGAAACTTCTTTTGAAACATGAAAGTATTGTAACATGGAAAAGAAAAATGCAAGCGGATAAAAAGAGAAAAGACAGAGATACTGGGAATAAGAGAAAAGATTCTCAATTAGAATGGGAGAAAAACGAATGAAAGCGAAGAAGTATCTGCTGTTTTTCTTTTGGGCTACTGTATTTATGTTGCCATCGAAGTCACCTACCGGGGTTACAGCTTCCGCCTGATGGGTATTGCCGGAGGACTGTCCCTTGCAGGAATCGGAATGCTGGAAGACGCCGGGCTGCGCCGCTTTCCGCTGGCGTTTCAGATGATGGTATCCGCCGTCCTGATTACGGCCATCGAGCTGTATTCGGGGATGTTTTCCCTGAGGGTGCTGCATTACCGCATGTGGGACTATAGTACGCTGCCGTTTTCCCTCTGCGAAGGATTAATCTGCCCGTGGTTTTTCGGGATCTGGTATCTGCTCTCGGTGGTTGGGATTTTTCTTACGGACTATGTGAGCTATTATATCTTCCACGAGGGGACGCACCCGATGTATCGAAAGAAGAAAAAGGGTTGTGCCGAGGGTGAGTTCGTTATAAAATAAGAAAAACAACCCAGGCAGGAGGTCCTCATGGAAAACGAAAAAATTATCTGGAATATCTCGCAGAATTGTACCCGACCATCGAAAAAGCAGCGACCGAAATCATCAATCTGCAGTCCGTTATCAACCTTCCCAAAGGCACGGAGCATTTCCTTTCGGATATTCATGGCGAATACGAAGCCTTTTCTCATGTACTCCGCAACGGTTCCGGTGCTGTGCGAAAGAAGATTGACGATGTCTTCGGCCACACGCTCGGCATTTCGGAAAAACGTGCGCTTGCAACCCTTATCTATTACCCGAGAGAGCGCCTGGAGATGGAGAAAAAGCAGCAGGAGGACATCGATGACTGGTACAAGGTCATGCTGTACCGCCTGATCGACGTCTGCAAAATCGTTTCTTCCAAATACACCCGTGCCAAAGTGCGGAAAGCCCTGCCGGTGGATTATGGCTATATCATCGAGGAGCTGATCACCGAAAAGCCGGAGGTGCTCGACAAAGAAGCATACTACGAGGCGATCATCCAGACTATCCTCGAAATCGGAAGCGCCGAGAACTTCATCATTGCCGTGGCAGAGCTGATTCAGCGGCTCGTTGTTGATCATCTCCACATCATCGGCGACATCTTTGACCGCGGTCCGGAGCCGTATAAAATCATGGACTGCCTGATGAATTACCATTCCCTCGATATCCAGTGGGGCAACCACGATGTGCTCTGGATGGGCGCTGCGACCGGCCAGCCGGCGTGCGTGGCCAGCACGATCCGTATCTGCCTCCACTACGGCAATCTCGATGTGCTGGAGGACGGCTACGGCATCAATATGCTTCCGCTTGCCACCTTTGCTCTCGAGACGTACGGCGATGATCCGTGCGAATGCTTTGCCGCAAAAGGCGGCGAGGACAGCGGAAATTCCCAGCAGATGCTGGAGCGCCGCATGCACAAGGCCATCACCGTAATGCAGTTAAAGCTCGAGAACCGTCTGATCCGTGAGAACCCGGAGTACGGCATGGAAAACCGCCGTCTGCTGGAAAAGATCGATTACCAGAACGGAACGGTGGCGATTGGGGAGAAAACGTATGCTCTGCGCGACAAGAGCTTTCCGACGATCGACCCGGCGCATCCGGACGAGCTGACAGAAAAAGAGGCAGAAGTGCTCGATAAGCTGATCTTCGCCTTCCGAAACAGCGAAAAACTGCAGGCGCACGTCGATTTCCTGCTCAAAAAGGAAGCCTCTACCGCGTCTACAATGGAAATCTGCTGTACCACGGCTGCATGCCGATGAATGAGGACGGCACCTTAAAAGAGGTACAGGTCGACGGAAAGAAATACAAGGGAAAAGCACTGTACGATATTCTCGAGCACAACGTGCGCCGCGCATTTGTAAGCCGCGATCCGAAAAAACGGGAGCAGGGCCGCAATACGCTGTGGTATCTGTGGACCGCGCCGAATTCCCCGCTGTACGGCCGCGACAAGATGACAACATTTGAGCGGTATTTCCTCGCAGAAAAAGAGACCTGGACCGAGGTGAAAAACGCGTATTACCGCCTGATCGAGAAAGAGGAGACGGCGGACCGGATCTTACAGGAGTTCGGGCTTGCCGGTGAAAATGTACATATTATCAACGGCCACGTCCCGGTACACCAGAGTGCCGGTGAAAGCCCGGTCAAATGCGGCGGCAAGGTGCTGATCATCGACGGCGGCTTCTGCAGGGCGTACCACAAAGAAACCGGCATCGCGGGTTACACGCTGATTTACAACTCGTACGGCCTCAGCCTCACCGCGCACGAGCCGTTTGAATCGACGGAAAAAGCAATCCAGGAGGAGAAGGATATTGTCTCCCGCCAGGTGGCGGTGCGGTACAACATGAAGCGCCAGTTAGTCGGCGATACGGATCAGGGACGGCAGATCCGGCAGCGCATCCGTGAATTAAAGGAACTGATCGAGGCGTACCGCACGGCTCAGTTAAAAGAGCTTCTTTAAATCAAGGGTTTTCAACTGCGCCGGAAAATGGTATAATCAAAACAGTGTGCGCAGATGGAAACACTGTGCGCTGGAACAGATGGAAAGAAGGAAGAAACATATGAGGGCATGGATTGCCAGGATGACAGAAGATAACATAGATCAGAGCGCGATCGAAAAAGCAGGAGAGATTCTGAAAAACGGCGGTCTGGCGGCATTCCCGACCGAGACCGTATATGGTCTTGGCGGAAATGCGCTGGATGCCAAAGCTTCTGAGAAAATTTATGCGGCAAAGGGCCGTCCGTCGGACAACCCGCTGATCGTCCACATCGGAAGAATGGAGGACCTCGAAACCGTAGCGGCAAACGTGCCGGAGAGTGCACGCAAACTGGCAGCCGCATGCTGGCCGGGACCGCTGACGATGATTTTTGAGAAAACAAATGCCGTTCCGCTCGAGACGACGGGAGGCCTTACCTCCGTAGCCGTGCGCTACCCGAGCAACAAAGTGGCAAACGCACTGATCTTAGCCGGAGGCGGCTTCATCGCAGCGCCGAGCGCCAATACATCAGGCCGGCCGAGCCCGACGAAAGCCGAGCATGTGATCGAGGACCTTGGGGACAAAATTGACTGTATCATCGACGGAGGAGACGCCGAGATCGGCCTCGAATCCACCATCGTCGATTTTACAGAGGAGATTCCGACGATTCTCCGCCCGGGCTATTACAACAAAGAGATGCTGGAAAAAGTGCTTGGAACCGTGCGTGTCGATCCGGGAATCCTTGCGGAGGACAGCCATGTGCGTCCGAAGGCACCGGGCATGCGCTACAAACATTATGCGCCGAAGGCAGACCTTACGATTATCCAGGGCGAGATGGAACGGGTGATTCCGGAAATCAACCGCCTTGCCGCAGAACAGGAAAAGGCAGGAAAGAAAGTGGGCGTAATCTGCACCGATGAGACACGGGAGCAGTACACCACAGGAGATATCAAGAGCATCGGGCTGCGCGCCGAAGATGAGACGATCGCGCATCACCTGTTTGCGATTCTGCGCGACTTCGATGAGGACGGCGTGGAAGTGATTTATTCCGAGGCTTTCGACACCCCGCGTATGGGGCAGGCGATCATGAACCGCCTGTTAAAAGCCGCAGGCCACAAAGTAGCAGAGGTATAACAGTGAAACATTACAGCAGGATTTTATTTGTGGACGCGGACGATACCGCGCGCGCACCGATGGCGAAGGCGATTCTGCAGAGCAAAGAGCTTCCGTGGCCGATGGAAATTGGTTCCCGCGGGCTTGTCGTTCTGTTTCCGCAGCCGGTCAACCAGAAGGTAGAGGCAGTGCTTGCGCGCAACGGGCTTTCGGCCAAAGACCACACCACCACACCGCTTACCGCGGAGGACATCAACGACGACACGCTGCTTCTTGTGATGGAGGACAGTCAGAGGGAAAAGATCCGTGAGGACTTCCCCGGATGCGCCCCATCTGCAGACGATCGCCGGATTTCTGCGGCTGGCAGGAGACATCCCCGCCCTTTACGGGGAACCGCTTACCGAATACGGAAAATGTTATGAAGCGCTGGAATTCCTGATTGAAGGTGTTCTTGCGCGGCTGAAAGAGGAGGAAGAACAATGATAGCTTTAGGATGCGACCACGGCGGATATGAGCTGATGCAGGAGGTAAAAGCATATCTGGACAAACAGGGACTGGAATATCAGGACTTCGGATGCTACAGCAACGAGGCAGTTGATTATCCGGTTTACGCCAGAAAAGTAGGCCATGCGATCCAGAACGGAACGTGTGATAAGGGAATCCTGATCTGCGGAACCGGAATCGGCATTTCTATCACGGCAAACAAAATGGAAGGAATCCGTGCAGCACTCTGCACCGACTGCTTCTGCGCAGAGGCAACCCGCCTGCACAACGATGCCAACGTACTGGCGATGGGAGGACGCGTTGTAGGCCCTGGCCTTGCAATCAAAATCGTAGAAACCTTCCTGAACACTCCATTTTCCGGAGAAGAGCGTCACGAACGCCGTATTCACTTGATTGAGCATGAAGGCGAAAATGAATAAATTTTGAACAAAACAAAGGAGAAGGGAAAATGGCAAGAACAGTCATCATGGATCACCCGCTGATCCAGCACAAAATCGGTATTATCAGAAAGAAAGACACAAGCTCCAAGGAGTTCCGCGAGATGATCAGCGAGATTGCAATGCTGATGTGCTACGAGGCAACCAGAGAGCTGCCGCTCACAGACGTTGAAATTGAAACCCCGATCTGCAAAACAACCGTAAAAGAGCTCGAAGGAAAGAAAATGGCAGTTGTGCCGATCCTCCGTGCCGGTCTTGGTATGGTAGAAGGTATGCTGGCTATGATTCCGGCAGCAAAAATCGGACACATCGGTCTGTACCGTGATCCGGAAACCCTGGCACCGGTTGAGTATTACTGCAAACTTCCGTCAGACATCGCAAGCCGTGAAGTATTTGTAACCGACCCGATGCTGGCAACAGGCGGTTCTGCAACGGCAGCCATCACCATGCTGAAAGAAAAAGGCGCAAAGAAGATCCACTTCATGTGCATCATCGCATCTCCGGAAGGAATCGAGAAAATGCATGAGATTCACCCGGATGTCGATGTTTTTGTCGGAGCACTGGATGACCATCTGAACGAGCACGGCTACATTGTACCAGGCCTCGGCGATGCCGGAGACCGTATCTTCGGTACGAAATAAGAGCGGAAGCAAAGTACGTTAAGAAAACACAGGGGAAATGGGTATGAGCGATAAACGAGAGGATTATATTTCCTGGGATGAATATTTCATGGCAGTTGCCCAGCTTGCCGGTATGCGCTCGAAGGATCCGCACACACAGGTGGGAGCCTGCATTGTGAGCGAGGACAACAAGATTCTGTCCATGGGATACAACGGTTTCCCGAGAGGCTGCTCGGACGACGAGTTCCCGTGGGGAAAGACAAGTGAAAATCCGCTGGAAAACAAGTATCTTTACACAACGCACAGTGAACTGAACGCCATCCTGAATTACCGCGGCGGAAGCCTCGAGGGAGCCAAGCTGTATGTGACATTGTTCCCATGCAATGAGTGCTGCAAGGCGATTATCCAGGCGGGAATCAAAACGGTGATCTACGACTGCGACAAGTACGCGGACACCCCGTCCGTGATCGCATCGAAACGGATGATGAAGGCGTCCGGAGTCACTTTTCAGAAATACCACCGCACAGGGCGGGAAATTACCATGTCCCTGTAGCAGAAAAGATAATAGAAGGAGCGCGCCTGAACGAACAGAAAGTTCAGACGCGCTTCGTCTGTATACACGAAAAGACAAGAAACGGGAGGGCACCATGGAGAGCAATTTCGAATGGATTACGGCAAACGGGGATATCGGCATCCGCTTTTTCCACAGCATCGACGACGGCGGCTACAGCAACCCGCCGCACTGGCACAACGATCTGGAGATCATTTATCTTCTGGAAGGCCGTCTGAAAGTGCGTTTCGGTGACGGCGGCGAGCGGCAGATCGGGGCAGATGAACTTCTCGTCATCAACTCCGGCACGATCCACGCCGTGACAGCCTATCCGAATCAGGCCATCGTCCTGCAGGTTCCGTACGAGATGCTGCTGCAGTACATGGAGCGTTACGATCATCTTTACTTTGTTGTGGATGAAAGACCGGCCAGTGAGGCGGAAAAACAAAAACTCGCAGAATTCAAAGCAGTTCTCCGGGAGATGGACGAGGTGTACGGTGCGCAGAAAGAAGGGTATCAGTTAAAATTCGACAGCCTTCTTCTTGAAGCGCTGTACCGCTTACTGGTGGACTATGCGGTGCGGATCGGAAAAGAACACATTCCGCAGAATCAGAAGGCCGTACAGCAGATCCGCGAGGTCATGCGGTATATTGAGGAGCATTACGCCAAAAAGCTGACGGTGGCGCAGGTCGCGGAGCACTTTGGTTATACGCCGAATTATCTGTCGAAGCTTCTGAAACGGTACCTCGGTCTGACGGTCTACCAGTATCTGTATGAAATCCGGCTCGACCGGATCTGCCGCGACCTGCAGCATCCCGAGGCGCGGATCATGGAACTTCTGCCGAAACACGGCTGCGAAAACTACAAGTCGGTGTCGCGTCTGTTTAAGGAGCGGTACGGCTGCAGCATGAAGGAAATGCAGAAGCGGTATGAAAAGGAAAAAGGAGACCGCCCGATGGGCCAGTGGGTAAGAATCAGAAAAGCGGAAATGCCCTGATTTTCTGCCGAAAAAGGCACTAAACAAGAAGAAGAGAGCATGGTATAGTGGAAGCATGAAACAGCGGATTTTCAGTAAATGCCGCAAAACATGTGAAAAATGGAGTGTGGAAAATGAAAGCAAAACAGATTACAACGTACCATGTAAAAGGGGAAGCAAAAACCTGGGAAAAAGCGCTGGCACCGGAAGACGAGTCCAAGAGCGTAAAAATGATTGAGTCGAACGTCATCAACCTGTATCCGGACTTTGCGTTCCAGACCATCGAGGGCTTCGGCGGCGCCATGACCGAGAGCAGCGCATACCTGCTGTCCCGTATGGATGAGGAAACACAGAATCAGGCATTACAGGATATTTTCGGACCGGACGGCCTTCATGCAAGATTTGTCCGCGTGCCGATCGACAGCTGTGACTATTCCCTTGAGGAGTATCAGGCAGTCGCAGACCCGATCGCAGACCCGGATCTGGCAACCTTCTCGATCGACCGCGACCGCAAATATGTCCTTCCGATGCTGAAAAAAGCCATCGAAATCTCCGCAGAGCCGATCAGTGTTCTGATGAGCCCGTGGTCTCCGCCGTATCAGTGGAAAACTGCACCGAAGATCGCAAAGAATGATGCTGCTGTTTACGGTGCAATGGGAATGCCGGTTCCGGAAGAGATTCCGCAGAGAAACCACGGCGGCAGCCTGAAACCGGAGTATTACGGAAGCTGGGCAAAATACGTCGTAAAATATCTGCAGGCATACCTCGATGAGGGAATCCCGGTGACGATGCTGAGCCTGCAGAACGAGACCGTAGCGGCTACCACCTGGGACAGCTGCGTATGGACACCGGAAGAGTCCAAAACCTACCTGAAAGATTATCTGTATCCGGAGATGAAAAAAGCAGGCCTGACGGACAAGATCGGCATCTTCATCTGGGATCACAACAAAGAGCGTATGATCGAGCACGTTCTGACCGTCCTTGACGAGGAGACCATGGACATGGTAGCCGGTATCGCATTCCACTGGTATTCCGGCGACCACTTCGAGGCTGTTGAGCTGATGAAACAGAAATACCCGGACAAAACCTTCATGCTTTCCGAGTGCTGTGCCCTTCACATGCCGGGCAGAATAGGTTTTGGCGGCGGTGGTTTCGGACCGGTGAACTTCCAGACACCAGAGTACGTCGATTACCTTGACGCCGCAGATTATGCACACGATATGATCGGAAACCTGAACGCCGGCATGAACCGCTGGATCGACTGGAACTTCCTCGTAGACAAAGACGGCGGCCCGCGCCACGTACCGATGGGATTCACCTCAGGTCTGATTGTGGATGATGATTTCCATTACCGCAAACCGATCATGTACCACTACATCGGCCATATTTCCAAATATATTGCTCCGGGTGCAAAACGCATCGGCTGGAGCAAATACGGAGCAAACCTAGATGTAACGGCCGCAGTCAATCCAGACGGAAGCTACGTTGTGATCCTGCTGAACCGCACAAAAGAGGATTCCGGCTGCTTCCTGCGTGTCAACGGACATATCATGCGTGTCGATCTTCCGGCAGAGACACTCAGCACGGTTGTAATCGAGAAATAAAAAGCAAAAATAAAAAAATGCCTTCTGTGCAGAATGGAAACAGTCTGTACAGAAGGCATTTTTGTAAGATACGATTTATTTTTGATCGGAATCGGAAGAATCTGAGTTTTTCTCTTCGGTCGAAGGCTTTGCCGGTGTATACGGCGCATCAACCGGAGACTCTTCCGTGGTCAGTTTTGTCAGCGCTTTGCGCAGCCGGTAGCCCGGAAAGTGGAAGACTTCGGCCTCGTCGATCTTCTTTTTCTGATATGGGATCGCCTGTCTCGTTTCCGGATCAATGTGGTCCATGTGGAAGTAAAACGCATCGTCATCCGGCAGGTGATGTTTTTCAAGACGACGGTTGGCGAAGTTGCGGCAGACCGTGCAGATAATGGCACAGACCGGAACGGCGATGATCATGCCAAAGACACCCCAGAAGCCGCCGCCGATCAGAATCGAGATGATGATAAGGAAGCTGGACACGCCGGTCGTCTCGCCGAGGATTTTCGGTCCTAAGAAGTTTCCGTCAAACTGCTGCAGGAGAACGACGAAAATCAGAAAATACAGTGCCTGCAGAGGGTCGATCAGAAGGATCAGCAGAAGACACGGAACGGCGCCGAGGAACGGGCCGAAAAACGGAATGATATTCGTCACACCGATGATTACGCTGACCAGCAGTGCGTACGGGGTGCCGATCAGGCTCGTCACAAGATAGCAGATGGCACCGATAATGATCGAATCGATGACTTTTCCAACGAGGAACCCGCTGAATTCCTGGTTCACATACTGGCAGTCGCGGATCACGGCATTTCCGTGATCCAGACCGAGCAGCGCGTAGACTGCTTTTTTCAGCTTGGCAATGTAGCTTTCCTTGTTGTACAGCATGTAGATCGCAACGATCGCGCCAAGCAGAATGTTTTTGAAAAACGTAACCATGTTGACGAGCTGTCCGGAGAGGTTCAGAAGGAACGTACGGAGCATCGGCATCAGGTCATTGGTCAGCCAGTTGGAAAGCTTTGCGGAGAACGTGGAGATGTACTGGTCTGCCGTCTGCTGCATCTCCGGGTAATTCGCCAGCACTTTTGTGGCAAAATCCTGAATGTTGTTTGCGTAGTTGGAGAAGTTGGAGACGATGTTTGTGATACTTGAGAACAGCTCCGGGATCAGGGTCGCAATGAGTCCGTACAGCGCGAAAAGCATGGAGACGTACGTCAGAAGAATCAAAAGCGCCCGCACAAGCTTTTTACAGCGTACCGACTGTGTTTTTCCGTGCCGGGCAAAGAGTCTGGCGATGATCCGCTGTTCTATGAAGTTAATGATCGGGCTGATCACATAGGCGAGAATCAGGGCTGCAATCAGGGGGAGAGAATGTTGAGGACATTGTGAAAGGCGGTCCGCACAGAAGTCTGGTGGAAGAGCAGGTAGTAAAAAATCATGGACGCTGCAAGTACCAGAAAGGCAGTAACGCCGGCCCGGACATATTTTCGGTAACGATCCAGTTTCATAAAAATGTAAATCCCCTTTCGAATTTTATTAACCTCTATTATACACATGCAATCCCCAAAATACAACCGCAACCACACTTGCGGTAAAAAAGGAAACTGCTATACTGGAAAAGCAGATTTAGAAAAAGGAGATAACAAATTTGAAGATAAAAATGCCGCCAAGCGTAAATATGGTAATCGATTCCCTGCATGCGAAAGGCTTCGAGGCGTACGCGGTCGGAGGCTGTGTGCGCGATACGATTCTTGCGCGGGAGCCGGACGACTGGGATATTACAACCTCTGCTTCCCCACAGCAGGTAAAAGAAATTTTTGACCGCACCGTGGATACGGGACTGGAGCACGGAACGGTAACAGTTCTGGCCGGAAGCGGCGCGCACGAGGTCACGACGTACCGCATCGACGGAGAGTATGAGGACGGCCGCCATCCGAAAGAAGTGGTCTTTACCTCCAGCCTCGCCGAGGATCTGCGCCGCCGTGATTTTACGATCAATGCGATGGCATACAACAACGAAGAGGGGCTTGTGGATCTGTTCGATGGAATCAGGGATTTACAGCGCAAAGTCATCCGCTGTGTCGGAAATCCGACCGAGCGGTTCAGTGAGGATGCACTGCGGATCCTGCGTGCCCTCCGCTTTTCCGCACAGCTCGGCTTCAAACTCGATCCGGCAACACTGGATGCCATCATAGCACTCGCGCCGACGCTTGAAAAAATCAGCGCTGAGCGGATCCGTGTGGAACTGAATAAACTGCTGATCTCGAAGCGGCCGGAGTACATGGAGGCCGTCTATGAGGCGGGTATTACAAAAATTGTGCTGCCGGAGTTTGATGAACTGATGAAAACGCCGCAGAACAATCCGCACCATTGCTATAATGTCGGTGAGCACACGATTGCCGCTCTGCAGCACGTTCCGGCAGATCCGATTCTGCGCTGGACGATGCTGCTCCACGACATTGCAAAACCGGCGTGCCGCACAACGGATGAGGCTGGCATCGATCATTTTAAAGGCCACGCACCGGCGGGGGAGAAAATGGCGAAAGCGATTCTGCGCCGTCTGAAATTCGACAACGAAACCATCCGCCAGGTCGCAGCATTGATCCGCTGGCATGACTGCCGCATGGCTCCGGAGAAACCGGTGATCCGCCGTATTCTGAACAAACTCGGCCCGGAGCTGTTCGAAAAACTGATGATCGTGCAGGAAGCCGATACGATGGCCAAAAGCCTGTACCAGCGGGAGAAAACCCTGGAACGGATCGGAAAGGTAAGGGAGTGCGTCAGAGAAATTCTCGATAACGGCGACTGCTTTACGTTGAAAATGCTGGCCGTTTCCGGCAAAGATCTGATGGAACTCGGTGTCCCAAAAGGCCCGAAAATCGGCGAATGCCTGAACGCGGCGCTGGAAGAAGTGATGAAAGATCCGGCGAAGAATACAAAAGAATACCTGACAGAGTACGTAAAAACACTGCTGTAAAGCCAAAACGGCAAACAAAAGAGAGCCGGGGACAGAACAATCCGTCCCCGGCTCTCTTTTGTTTTTTGCTGGTTTTATGCGTTCAGATCACGCAGCAGATCCGCATACCAGCAGAACACATGGGCAATGCGGTACAGTTCGCTCTCCTTGGAGACGGTGCGCCACAGCTCTTTATAGCTGTGCAGCCACCGTTCGAGATCTCCGGCGAGTGCAAAACAGTCTTCTTTCTCCGGCAGAGTACCCTCGGAAAGAAGGGAAGCGCGCAGGAACGGCAGCAGGCGGTTCAGCACTTTCAGGCCGTCTGCGGCGAGCAGGTACGCATAGATCATCGGACGGTTCTCCGGGCGGACGGTGCCGGCTTTCTCGTACAGAACGGCGCAGAGCGCGTCAATTGAAGCATTTGCTGCATCCGCATCGCCTTCCGCGCAGGAGCGGAGCAGTTCGGCAGCCTCTTCTTTGTCCTGATGCAGTTCGAGTGCTTCCTGTACCATAACGGCAGTGCGCCACGGATACGCATCCTGATGGCAGAGAAGATCGAGCACGGAAACGAGTTTTCCGGAAGCATCACCAAATTCCAGCACGGAAATCTGGCGGTTGATTTCCTCCTCCGGCAGAATGTCTGCATTCCAGGAGAACGCCGCGCCGTAGATCATGCCGATGCGGGAGAAGTCCGGGTGATTGATGTGGCCGTAATCGCCCCAGTCAGTGTTCAGAAGTCCCATCGCATGGCATTCGTGGCCGTAGCGCGCCATTCTGGAAATGTTTTCATACGCCTCATGATACTTGTTGATGAGCTGGTTCCATCCCTGTACGCCCGGGCACACATACAGATGCTCGGCACCGGAATTGGCAAGGCGGGTCAGACGCTCCGATGAAACATTTGACGCATAATCCCAGTGGAGGCAGATCAGGTTCTTCGGCAGGAGATGATAAGCTTCCGGCTCCTGGCTGATGACATCACTCCAGAACATCGGCGTGCGGCCGGATTCAGTGATATAGTTGGCAAGCTCTGTCACAAACTCGGTGTAGATGACGGTGGTTCCCTTTTCCTCGGCGAGTGCGCGGGAAGCCCCTTTTCCAAGGTCAAACGTTTCATCCGCGCAGAGATTGAAATACTTCGAGGAGAAGAGCTGCATATATTCGGAAAGAATGTGTTTGGCAAGGGAGAGGCTCTCCGGGTTTGTGATATCGAGCGTATGGTGCGCCTGGCGGTCATAGAAGGAGAACGGAGCCGAAGCAGAGCCTTCCAGTTCGCACAGATGTGCATACGATTTCGTGCAGAGCAGCTTGTACAGATGGCCGAAGCTTGCAAGCGACGGAACGAGATCAATGCCAAGTCCCTTGCAGTAGCGGTCCAGCTCGAGGATGTCCTCTGCAGTGAGCGGCGTATCGTCGCGCCACATCTCGGTCAGATCGTCGAAGAGATAGCTGTGCTCGATGTAGAGCTGAAGCTGATTGATTTTATAGAAGCTCAAGGTGGCGGCAAGCTGTTTCAGATAGGAAAGCGTCGGAACACGTCCGCGGGTCGCATCGTGGTAGAAGCCGCGGTTTTCCATGGCCGGTTTGTCGGAGATCAGGACGGTTGGAAGAACAGCACCTGCCTGGCGGATCATCTGACGGAGTGTCTGCACGCCGTAGAGAACGCCGCTTTCCAGAGATCCGCAGATCGTGATGTTTTCCGGTGTGACAGCGAGGGTATAAGCCTCACGGGATAATTCCGGAGAGGCAGTCAGATAGATCAGGTGTGATCCCACCGGCTGATGACGGCGGCAGATGGCAGGACGGAATCCCGTCTGTGTCTCAATCTCCTGCTGCAGAAGCTGTGCTGCAGAAAAAAGCTCAGCCGGGCTCTCGGAATCGAGAAAAATGCGGCTGTCATAGTGAATTGTAAAGGTGCCCTCTCCGTAGGAAAGGGAAGATGGCTGTGGTAAGAAAATCATAAAAACCCTCCTTAAAATAAAATGATTTTAGAGAACCCCATAACAGGTGTTTTTCACCCTGTCAAGTTTGGAATATTTTACCATGCGGTGAAATTAAAAACAATAAAATAAGAGAAAAAGAAAATACTTTTAACATTGCTTTTGAGATGAAAGAAAAACAGAAACCAGTATGCATGGCACAGGGCGGATACGCATACATTGAATCGTGACCCCAAAAACGATCACAACAGGGAAAGGAGTCAGGCTCTTGTATGATTATGGATTGAGTGTGCTGTCCCATTACGGTCTTACGGCTTCCGGTACAATGCGGGTGCGGGGCGCTTTATTGTGCCACACCGAACAGGGGGATAAGCTGATCAGCGAGTTCGGGACGGCGGCGGAAAAACTGGAGCAGCGGTATCTTCTACAGTGCCGCATCACGGAGTCGGGGCTCCTGCGGTGCGATCAGATTCTGCGGAACGAAGAGGGAGCGCTTGCAACGCGCGGGGACGACGGAGGAACGTACATTGTGCGGAACTGGTACCCGGGCCGGGAATGTGAGACGGGAAACAGTGAGGATCTTATCCGCGCCTCGGACGCGCTGGCGCGGCTACATACGGCAGCTCATCTGCCGGTGAAAATGGAATACCGGAGGGAATCCCTCGTGGAGGAGTGCATCCGCCACAATGTGGAAATTCGAAAGATCCGAAAGTATTTGCAGACAAAAAAGAAGAAAAATGAGTTCGAAAAACTGCTGCTGGCAAGCGCCGGTCCGTATCTGGAACAGGGAGAGCGGGCGGCCGCGGAAATGAAAGCTTCTTCCTATGAAAAACTGCGGCAGCGGGCGGACGAAGAAGGCGCCGTCTGCCACGGGGAATTCAGCCAGCACAATATTCTGCTGGAAAACGGCAGAGGCGAAACGGCGGTCAATTTCGACAAGTGGAACTTCGATCTCCAGGTGGCAGATCTTGGCTATTTTATGCGGAAAATTCTGGAAAAACATGGCTGGAGCGAGCGCGCGGCAGAACGGATCTTAAACGCCTACAGTGCCAGACGGCCGCTCGATGAGGGGGAAATCGAGACACTCCGCCTCTATCTTTCCTATCCGTGGAAATACTGGAAACTGGCAAACCGCTACTACGGAAGCAGAAAATCGTGGATATCCGGGCGGAATACGGAGAAACTAAAAACACTTAATGCGCAGCAGGCAGACTGGCTGCGGTTTGTTAAGGGATCCTTCTTTTAACCGTGCGGTGGAAAAGAGTCTGTTTTTGGCAGAAATCGCCATAAAACCGCTGGTATGGGGGACTTTTTTCTTGACAAGAGAGACGCATTAGTATATAAATATATACAGCTACGCGAAAAAGCCGGTCAACGTAACAGACTGATCATCCGGAAGAAAAACAGCCGGCAGGGCAGGTCGTGTGTATCAGCGGGCCCGCGTACCATGTAAAAAACAAATGTAAGATACAGGAGGAGTAAAACTCATGAACAAAACAGAATTAGTTGCAGCTATGGCTGAGCAGACAAATTTATCCAAAAAGATGCAGAGGCTGCTTTAAAAGCATTTATCGATGTAGTATCTGAAGAATTAAAGAAAGGTGAGAAAGTTCAGCTGGTAGGCTTTGGTACCTTCGAAGTATCCGAAAGAGCAGCAAGAGAAGGAAGAAATCCGCAGACTGGCGAGACCATGGAAATCAAAGCTTCCAAAACTCCGAAATTCAAAGCAGGAAAAGCTTTAAAGGACATGATGAACTAAGTAAAAATCTATGCGCTTAGATAAATTTTTAAAAGTATCAAGACTGATCAAGCGGCGTACCGTAGCCAATGAAGCCTGTGATGCAGGCCGTGTCCTCGTCAATGACAGACCGGCAAAAGCATCCGCACAGGTCAAGGCAGGAGATGTACTGGAAATTCAGTTCGGAAGTAAATCCGTCAGGGTAGAAGTGCTGAATGTGCAGGAAACCGTGAAAAAAGAAGAAGCACAGGAGCTTTACCGCTACTTATAAGAAGTGCGGCAGGATTCATGTGCAGCGAATAAAAAGAGAAAACCTTCATATAATGGGTGTATAGACCATTGTATGGAGGTTTTTTGCATGGGGGAGATGAACGAACAGGTGCACCGCCTTTTGCTGGAACAGCGGAAAACACTTTCTCTTGGCGGCGTGCAGGATGTGAAAAGCTTTGATGAGAACGAAGTTCTGCTCGTGACCGTCTGCGGTGTTCTTACCATCCGCGGAAAAGAGCTGCATGTGGGCCGCCTGGAGCTGGAAAAGGGAGAGGCGGATATCGAAGGCAGCATCGACAGCCTGGTCTATACGGAACATGGGCCGCAGCAGAAGAAGGGGTCTGCGCTTGCGCGGCTGTTCCGGTAAAAATGAGTGCGTATGTCACCCGGGAGCTGATTCTGCTCGCCTGTTCCATCTGGCAGGGGGCAGTCCTGGGGTTCTGGTACGATCTGATCAAGACAGCGCGGAAACTGATCCGCCACAGCCATGCGGCGGTATCTGCAGAGGACCTCTGCTACTGGATTGCGGCAGCGCTGTATCTGTTTGTACGGATTTACGGAGAGAACAGCGGCATTCTCCGTGGGTATCTGTTTGGCGGCATCCTTGGGGGCGCTGCATTGTACCACGCATCGTTTGGACGCTTTCTTCCGGAACTTCTGGCAAAGGGAATCAAAAAAGCAGGGCGAATCCTCGCTTTTCCAGGAAAATGGCTGGTAAAAAGTATGAAAAAACGGAGAAAAAGGTTGAAATTTCATGGGAAGAACGGTAAGATGTAACTACACATGTAAGAACAAAAGAAACAAGTCTGCGGACGAAAAACAACAGATAGTTTGGCTGCAGATGGTTGGAAAATAGAAAGCAAGGGTAAAGAAAAGAATGAAAGAAAGGGAAGAAAAGAATTCTGGCCGAAGGAAAAAAGTCAGAAAGAAGAGCCGTACAACAGAGTTCTCAATTACCATAGTCCTGTGCTGCCTGGTTGCAGTCCTTACCGTAAAGGGAATCAGCCTTCAGCAGAAGGTCAATGCAAATGCATCCCGTCTTTCCAGTCTGGACAGCCAGATTGAAGAGGAGAAGCAGCGCACCGATGATATTACCGCCTTGAAAGAATACATGCAGACCGATGAGTACATAGAAAAAACGGCAAGAGAAAAACTTGGCATGGTAAAGGATAATGAGATTTTATTTAAAGAATCCCAGTCGAAATAAACAAAACAGATAAAGAAAGGGCATGATTTCGCAGTCCCCTTTGAAGTCCAGAACAAAGAGAGGAGGAGCGGAACATGCCGGAGTGGATCATTGCCATGTTCCTGATCGGCGCATTGCTGTCAGCAGGGGACATGGCTAAAATTTTTTTGGAAGCCAGAAGAAGCCGCCGGGAAGCGGCCGTCTATGACAATCATCCGCAGAAACTGCAGATGGAGCACTACGCCGATTCGTTCCGCGTTCTGGCAGAGAGCTTTTACCAGATGCCGTCAAAAAGTGTGATGCCGGAGACGGGCCGGGTGGACAAGATTCTGGAAAAAGACAGCAGGAAGTCTGCAGCCGCTGTGCGAAGGCGTCGTGGTGCTGGGAGCAGTACGGAAACCTGACGCGCGAGCGGTGCCAGGAACTTCTTCAGACAATCGCCGACGGGGATGAGGACGAGATCAGCCGTGCAAAAGGCGAATGGAACGCCTCCTGCCCGAACGGCTCCCGCTTTCTGGAACTGTTCTGGAACCGCTACCAGCAGGAACGCCAGGCGGCGCTCTGGTCGGGGCGTGTGGCGGAGAGCCGCCGCGTGGTGGCAGAACAGTTAAGTGAAGTCGCCGGGATTATGGACCGCGCCGCGTGTGATCTGTACAGCCTCAACAGTCTGCCGGACGAGCTCTCGGAAAAAATCTGCCGCCAGATGAAGAAAAACGGGGCTTTCGTCCAGAAAATCTGGCTCCAGGAGCGGCCGAAAGAGCATTTACAGATCTATATGACGGTCAAAGCGGGCCGTCACTGCCGGATCACGCTTCGCCAGACGGCGGAACTGATCGGTTCCCTGTGCGGAATCCCGATGGTTGCGGTACGCGACGGGGCACAGGTCTTAAGCGGAGAATACCAGACGGTGCTGTTTCAGGAGGATGTGAAATTCCAGGTTCTCTACGGTGTGGGACGCATCACCAAGGAGCAGGAGAGTATCTCCGGGGACAATTACAGTGTGCTCTGCGAAAACGGCCAGTTTGTCCTCTGCCTGTCGGACGGCATGGGTTCCGGGATCGAGGCAAACAGGGAGAGCGAGACGGTGGTGGAGCTGTTTGAACAGTTCCTGCGCGCCGGATTCCCGCGGATCATGGCGGCACGGATGATCAATTCGATGCTTCTGCTGCAGCCAAAGGAAGGGATGTTTTCCACGTTTGATGTTGCTTCGATTAATCTCTACACAGGCGTCTGCAGCTTTTTGAAAGGAGGTGCATCGCCGACGTTCCTTAGGCGGGATACGTGGGTGGAGGTTGTGGAGTCAACCAGTCTTGCCGCAGGTCTCGTTTCCCAGACGGATTTTGATACCACAACGAAAAAGCTGTACGACGGTGATTACCTTGTGATGATGACGGACGGAGTGCTGGACGCGCTGCCCGGGGACAGGACGGAGCAGATGAAGCAGCTTCTTCTCGAAGTGAAAAACAGCGAGCCGCGGGAATTTGCCCGGGAGCTTTTGGAACGCGTGCTGCGCCTCGGCGGCTGCCGCGCACGGGATGATATGACGGTTCTGGTCGCCAGAATCTGGAAAAAATAGGAGTAAAAACGAAGGATGCGAGAGAAAGTAAGAGCCTTTATGGAACAGTATCATATGGTAACGGCAGGCGAACGCGTGCTGCTCGGCCTCTCCGGCGGCGCGGATTCCGTCTGCCTGTTTCATCTGCTGCGGGAACTGCAGGAGCCGCTTGGCTTTTCGCTGCTGGCTGTCCACGTCAACCATAACCTGCGCGGCGCGGAAGCCGGGCGGGATGCGGCATTTGCAGAAAATCTGTGCCGGGAATATGATGTTCCGTTCTATCTCTATTCCTGTCCCGTGGAGAAGATCGCAAAAGAAAAGCATCTCTCGACGGAGGAGGCTGGACGCGCGGCGCGGCAGGAAGTTTTTGCAGCGTGCGCAAAGGAGCAGAGGGCAGTGAAAATTGCGCTCGCCCATCACCAGGATGACGTTGCGGAGACGATGCTGCATCACCTGGCACGGGGAACGTCGCTGGCCGGACTTGCCTCCTTACGCCCCGTGCGGGGGAATGTGATCCGTCCGCTTCTCTGCGTCGGACGAAAAGAGATCCGGCAGGAACTGGAAAGCCGGAAGTGTTCCTGGTGTGAGGACAGCACGAATGCAGAGGATGCTTACACGAGGAACGGAATCCGCCACCATGTGCTGCCGTATCTGACCGAAGAGGTCAATCCGCGAGCCGCCGCGCATATGGCACAGACATCGCTGGACCTGCTGGAAACGGAGGAATATCTGGAGCAGCAGACGGATCAGCTGATGGAGCGGTATGCATCCGCAGAGAAAAATGCGGTTGTGCTGCGTGATGCGGTGAGCAGCGAAGCGCCTCTTCTGCAGCGCTACGTGATCCGGCGCGTTCTGGAACAGCTGGCGGGAAAACGGAAGGATCTTACCAGGGAGCATCTGGAATCTGTGCGGGAACTTTTTGAAAAGCAGGTCGGAAAAAGTGTCTGCCTGCCGTATGGAATCACCGCCGTGCGCGGATACGAGACGCTCCGCCTGGAAAAGCAGGGAGTGCATTTAAAAGAAGAACGGAAAAGGAAAAGCGGCGAAGAAGTTCCAATTCCGGTTCCGGCCGGGTGGGAAGAGGAAAAAAGTCTCGCATTTGCAGAAAATCCAGTCACGATTGTGAAAAAAACATCGGTTTTTCCCGAAAGAATTGAAGAAAAAAAGTATACGAAATGCTTTGACTGTGATAAAATAAAAGACGGTCTTGTCCTCCGCACGAGAAGAAGCGGAGATTATCTGAGAGTAACCGCAAAAGGCGGGAAAAAGAAACTAAAAGATTATATGATTGATGCCAAGATACCGAAAGAGGAGCGGGATTCCATTCTGCTGCTCGCCGACGGACCGGAGATCTGGTGGGTCGTGGGGTATCGCAGAGGAGAGAGCGGCCGTGTCGGGGAAGACACGAAAGCAGTTCTGCAGATACAGATTGGCGTTGGTAAGGAGGAAAACAGATGAAAGAGACAATCAGAGTATTATTAAGCGAAGAAGAAGTAGACAGACGAATTAAAGAAGTAGCAGACCAGATCAACCGCGATTACGCAGGAAAAGAAGTGCACCTGATCTGCGTTTTAAAAGGCGGCGTATTCTTTATGTGCGAGCTGGCAAAACGCATCACAGTGCCGGTAAGCCTTGACTTTATGTCCGTATCAAGTTACGGCGATGACACCAAGTCCAGCGGAGTTGTCCGTATTGTAAAAGACCTGGATCAGCCGCTGGAAGGAAAAGACGTTCTGATCGTGGAGGATATCATCGATTCCGGAAGAACGCTTTACTATCTGATCGACATCCTGAAAAAGAGAAATCCGAAATCCGTACACCTGTGTACTCTGCTCGACAAGCCGGAGCGCAGAGTGTGCGATGTCAAAGTAGATTATACCTGCTTTAATATCCCGGACGAGTTCGTCGTAGGCTACGGTCTGGATTACGCACAGAAATATCGGAATCTTCCATACATCGGAGTAGTGGAGTTTCACGAAGACGAGGAGTAAAAAGAAAATATGAACAGACAGCGCAGTGGATTTGGACTCTACGCGGCGTTTATGGTGATTATCGTGCTTGCCATGTTCTACATCACCGGAAAAATCAGCGCAGGCAGCAGCCCAAGTCAGCAGAAATTTGAAACCGCCGTAAAAGACGGCAAAGTGACATCCGCGCAGATTGTCCAGAACAAAGAAGTGCCGACCGGCTCCGTCGTGGTACAGGAGCAGGGCGGTGACAGTTATACGGTCAATGTGACCGACGTAAACGCAGCTATCAGCCTTCTGGAGGATGCTGATGTAACGTACACCGTGCAGAATGTCCAGAGAGACAGCATTTTCATGACATCCGTCCTGCCGGCCCTGCTGCTCGGTATGATCCTTCTTTTTGGCATGTCGATGATGAACCGCTCCATGGGCGGCGGTGGAGGCGGCGGAAACAAAATGATGAATTTTGGAAAAAGCAACGCCCATATGTCCACCGACAAAGACAAAAAAGTCCTGTTCCGCGATGTTGCGGGCTTAAAAGAGGAAAAAGAAGACCTTGTTGAGGTGGTCGATTTCCTGAAAGCACCGGAGAAATATACACAGGTCGGCGCGAGAATCCCGAAAGGAGTTCTTCTTGTGGGCCCTCCTGGAACCGGTAAAACCCTTCTGGCGAAGCTGTTGCAGGAGAGGCAGGCGTGCCGTTCTTCAGCATTTCCGGATCGGATTTCGTGGAAATGTTCGTCGGCGTCGGCGCTTCCCGTGTCCGCGACCTGTTTGAGGAGGAAAAAACATGCGCCGTGCATCATCTTCATCGATGAGATCGACGCCGTGGCAAGACGAAGAGGCACCGGCATGGGCGGCGGCCACGATGAGAGAGAGCAGACATTAAACCAGCTTCTCGTTGAGATGGATGGTTTCGGCGTCAATGAGGGCATCATCGTGATGGCAGCGACGAACCGTGTCGATATCCTGGATCCGGCGATTCTCCGTCCGGGCCGTTTTGACCGCCGCGTGGTTGTAGGACCGCCGGATGTCATGGGCCGTGAGGAAATCCTGAAAGTCCATGCAAAGAACAAACCGCTGGCCGAGGATGTGGATCTGAAACAGATCGCGCAGACGACCGCAGGCTTCACCGGCGCAGAGCTGGAGAACCTGCTGAACGAGGCAGCGATTATGGCGGCAAAGGACCGCAGAAGATTTGTGCGCCAGTCCGATATCAAGTCTGCTTTCATCAAAGTGGGCATCGGTGCGGAGAAGCGCAGTAAAGTCATTTCGGATAAGAAAAACGGATCACCGCATACCATGAGACAGGCCATGCGATCCTGTTCCATATGCTGCCGGATATGGAGGCGGTCTATACGATCTCTATTATCCCGACAGGTCCTGGTGCAGCGGGCTACACGATGCCGCAGCCGGAGAACGATGATATGTTCCAGACGAGAGGCAAAATGATGCAGTACATCACCGTATGCCTCGGCGGCCGTGTGGCAGAGGAGCTGATCTTCGACGATATCACAACGGGCGCATCCCAGGATATCAAACAGGCGACGGCTACCGCGCGTTCCATGATTACGAAGTACGGTATGTCTGAGAACCTTGGTCTTGTCGCTTACGATTCCGACTCGGATGAGGTCTTCATCGGCCGCGACTGGGGCCATACGAAGAGCTACAGCGAGAATGTAGCCGCAGCCATCGACGAGGAAGTCCGCCAGATGATCGAGAAATGCCACGATCAGGCGAAACAGATTATTCTGGAGCATTCCTATGTGCTGCATGAGTGTGCAAAGCAGCTGATGGAAAAAGAGAAGCTGAGCCGTGCTGAATTCGAAGCCATTTTTGAGCAGGAAGCACAGATGACAGGAACAGCACCGGAAGTTTCTGGAGAAATCTGATATCTTTTTATTTGCAATAGAAAACAAAAAAAGTTTTTTGCAGGTTTTTTTCTGCGATTTTACGGGCGTTTGTGCAAATTAAAACAGAAAATCCGAAACGCCGGAAAAATTCATCGTTATTTTGAATAAGAATCAAATGAAAAAAAATCGCGATTTGTGCAGACTTTTCGAGGGACGTATGGTACTATAATAACTGTAAAAACCCCCCAATACATTATATAGTTTTTGCTACACCCCATAAGAGAAATACCTTCTCCAAAAGAGCCAGCGTACCCCGCTGGCTCTTTTACTGTATAAAAATCCAATAAACACAATCGTTACATGTGTTCAGAAAAAGGTTGTATTACATGGCGGTGTGGGGTAAAATATAAGGAATGAATGATTGAGAAAGACAGAGGCGTTAGTTCATGGATAAAACAAGAATGCAGCAGTATATGTCACAGATGCGGGCGATGTTCAACAAGCATGCGCTCTACAGCGATGAATCCCCGCAGTATCAGATTCCGTTTGAGCCGAACCCGGGCGACACGGTGAAGATCCGGTTCCGTACCCTGAAAAATAATGTAGATGCGGTTTATTTCATCAGCGGTTCCACCCGTGCACAGATGCAGGTCGGTTTGGTCCGGAACGGTTTTTGATTATTACGAGATCGAGATTCCGGTCGGAAATGAGCCGATCCGCTATTTTTTTGAGATTCAGGCAGGCCGCGTGGTCTGTTATTACAACAAGCTCGGTGTCACAAGAGAGCTGCAGGAGATGTACTCTTTCGGCATTATCCCGGGCTTCCATACGCCGGACTGGGCGAAGGGCGCTGTCATGTATCAGATTTTTGTGGACCGCTTCTGCAACGGAGATCCGTCCAACGATGTGCTGACGGGAGAGTACAGCTATATCGGTGAGCAGGTCAACAAGGTGGATGACTGGAACCGCTTCCCGGAGCAGATGGATGTCCGCAATTTCTACGGCGGCGATCTGCAGGGCGTCATTGACAAGATGGATTATCTGCGGGATCTCGGTGTGCAGGTCATTTATCTGAATCCGGTGTTTGTTTCGCCGTCGAACCATAAGTATGATATTCAGGATTATGACTATATTGATCCGCATTTCGGAAAGATTGTCTCCGACGAAGGCGATCTGCTCTGGCCGGGCGACAAGGACAATACGCGGGCAACGCGGTATATTGACCGTGTGACGAACAGGGCGAACCTGGAGGCGAGCAATGAACTGTTTATCCACCTGGTGGAGGAGGCGCACAAGCGCGGCATGAAGGTGATTCTGGACGGCGTTTTCAACCACTGTGGTTCGTTTAACAAGTGGCTGGACCGCGAGCGGATTTACGAGGCCGGAAAGGGCTATGAGCCGGGCGCGTATGTGGCGCAGGACAGTCCGTATCACACGTTTTTTAAGTTTTATAATGAGCATAACTGGCCGTACAATGAGTTTTATGACGGCTGGTGGGGCCATGATACGCTGCCGAAGCTGAACTACGAGGGTTCGGAGAAGCTGATGGAGGATATTATGCGCATCGGCGCGAAGTGGGTTTCCCCGCCGTTTAATGCGGACGGCTGGCGGCTGGATGTGGCCGCTGACTTAGGACACAGCCCGGAGTTTAACCACAAGTTCTGGAAGGAGTTCCGGCGCGTTGTGAAGGAGGCGAATCCGGAGGCGATTATTCTGGCGGAGCACTACGGCGATGCGATGAGCTGGCTGCAGGGCGACGAGTGGGATACGGTGATGAACTATGATGCGTTTATGGAGCCGGTTTTCCTGGTTCCTCACGGGTATGGAGAAGCACAGTGATGAGTTTAACCAGGGGCTTCTCGGAAACAGTGAGAGTTTTATCGGGGCGATGACGTATCATATGCCGGCGTTTTATGCGCCTTCGCTGTATACGGCGATGAATGAGCTGGATAATCATGATCATTCGCGGTTCCTCACGAGAACGAATCATCGTGTGGGGCGTGTGGCGAATGTTGGGCCGTATGCGGCTGCGGAGAATACGAATAAGGCGGTGCTGCGCGAGGCGGTTGTGATTCAGATGACGTGGCCGGGGGCGCCGACGCTGTATTATGGGGATGAGGCCGGCCAGGTTGGGTTTACGGATCCGGATAACCGGAGGACGTATCCCTGGGGACAGGAGGATCAGGAGCTGATCCGATTCTATAAAGAAATGATTGCGGTGCATCGGAGATTTCCGGTGCTGGCGATGGGATCGCTGAAATTTTTGCACCATGATTATAATGTGCTTTCTTATGGACGGTTTAATCAGGAGGAGCAGGTGATTGTGGTGATTAATAACCGGAATGAGAGGGTGCATGTGGAGATTCCGGTGTGGCTTACCGGGATTAACCGGAGTTCGGTGGCGAAGCTGACGCAGGTGTTTGCGACGGATGCGGTGGGATTTTCTTCGGAGGAGAAAGAAATCGAGGCACCGGCGGGCATACTGGAGATGGATTTGCTGCCGTTATCGGGAGTGGTACTGCATAGATGCGAGGAGTGACGGACGCCTCGCCGCCGCCCGTTCGGTCTTGCGTGATGCGGCGGCGAGGCTGGTAGTGGGGGCGGAAGGTTGAAAAATAGAAATGGAAAAAGAGCTCCGATTCGTATGAATCAGAGCTCTTAATCGTGCCGCAAACCGGGATCGAACCGGTACGGGTATCACTACCCACGGGATTTTAAGTCCCGGGCGTCTGCCAGTTCCGCCACTGCGGCATATGGACGGAGATGGATTCGAACCATCGAAGCAATTTGCAGCAGATTTACAGTCTGTCCCCTTTGGCCACTCGGGAATCCGTCCACGTATTTTGTTTTGTGTCAGAATGACTTCCGACATTGAATGATTATACTGGATGTGGAGGGAAAATGCAAGGGTTTTTTTGAAAAAATAGAAAAAGTTGAAAGGGGGAGCAGGTCGGGTATAATATCAAATATATGGGCTTCTATATTGAGTAAAAATGGAGGATATAGGGTAAGTATGATTAAGATTAAGGATTATGTCCGGGTGGGGTCGCTGGAGGAGGCGTATGAGCTGAATCAGAAGAGAAGCGCCTGTATCCTGGGCGGGATGCTCTGGACGAAGATGGGGCAGAGGCAGGTGCAGACGGCGATTGATTTGTCCGGGCTGGGACTGGATCAGATTGAAGAGTCCGAGGAGGAGTTTTCGATTGGATGTATGGTGACGCTGCGGCAGATGGAGGAGCATGATGGGCTGAATGCTTATACCGACGGTGCGGCACGGGAGAGTGTGCGGAGTATTGTCGGGGTGCAGTTCCGGAATCTGGCTACGGTGGGAGGCAGTATTTTCGGCAGATTTGGATTTTCGGATGTGCTGACGCTGTTTCTGGCGCTGGATACGGAGGTGGAGCTGGTTCATGCGGGACGGATGCCGCTGGCGGAGTTTGCCTGTTCAAAGAGAGACAGGGATGTGCTGGTGAGGCTGATTGTGAAGAAGCATGAGGGTGTTACGGTTTATCAGAGTCATCGAAATTCCAGAACGGATTTCCCGGTGCTGACGTGTGCGGTGCGGGTGGAAGACGGAAAAGGATGTGCGGTGCTTGGGGCAAGACCGGCAAAGGCGGCACGTGTAGAGCTTCCGGCGGAGCTGGCGGAAAAGCTGGCGGCTGGAAAGGCATCTGCGGAGGAGCTGAAGGCGGCGGCTTCGGAGATTTCTGATCAGTTTACGTATGGCAGTAATATGCGCGGAAGTGCAGAGTATCGTCATCATCTGGGACGGGTGCTGCTGCGCAGATGTATGGAAGAAATTCAGAAGAAGGAGGAGCAGTGATGAAGATTTCGATGATCTTAAATGGAAAGAAGACGGAAGCGGAAATTGATGCAGACATGCTCCTGATCGATTTTGTGAGAAGCCAGGGATGCTACAGTGTGAAGCGCGGCTGTGAGACGTCGAACTGCGGGCTGTGTACGGTTTTTCTGGAGGGAAAACCGGTGCTGTCGTGTTCGGTGCTTGCGGCGCGGGCGAATGGATGTAAGGTGGATACGCTGGAAGGCCTGCAGGAGGAAGCAGAAGAATTTGGTTCCTTTATTGCCGGACAGGGCGCCGAGCAGTGCGGGTTCTGCAATCCGGGGATGATTATGAATGCGATTGCGCTGTTCCGGGAAAATCCGGATCCGAGTGAGGAAGAAATTAAAGAATATCTGGCGGGAAATCTCTGCCGCTGTTCCGGATATGAAGGACAGCTTCGGGGAATTTTGAATTTCCTTGCCTGGAAAAAGCAGCAGGGAGGTGCGTCATGAGCAGAGAAAATCATATCTATGAACCGGACTGGTCGGGAAGAACCGATCAGCTCTGCAGTGTGAATAAGCCGGTGATCAAAAAGGATGCCCTCGCGCTGGTAACCGGAAAGCCGGTTTATGTAGATGATCTGGCGCCGAAGGATTGTCTGATTGTCAAGGTACTGCGGAGTCCGCATGCCAATGCAATCGTAAAATCCGTGAAAAAGACGGCAGCAGAGCGTGTTCCGGGCATTGAGGCGATTTATACCTGGGAGGATGTGCCGAAACAGCGTTTTACAATGGCAGGACAGACCTACCCGGAACCAAGCCCGTATGACCGTCTGATCCTCGACCAGCATGTGCGCTACGTGGGAGATCCGGTGGCGATTATTGCCGGAAAAGATGAAAAATGCGTGGACCGTGCGCGGAAACTCCTGAAAGTAGAGTACGAAGTGCTTCCGGCCATTCTGGATTTTCATCAGTCCAAGGATAATGAACTGCTGGTGCATCCGGAGGAAAGCTGGAAATCGCTCTGTCCGGTCGGTGCGGACAATCAGAGAAATCTCTGTGCAAGTGCGGAAGATCACAACGGAGATGTGGAAGCCGTGCTCGCAGAGTGCGATGAGGTCGTAGAGCATACGTATCATGTACGCGCAGCCCAGCAGGCGATGATGGAGACGTTCCGGACATACTGCTTTATGGATACCTACGGACGGCTGAATGTGCTGAGCTCGACCCAGATCGTTTACCATGCGCGCCGCATTCTGTCCAATGCACTCGGCATTCCGAAATCGAAGATCCGTGTTTCCAAGCCGAGAATCGGCGGCGGATTCGGAGCGAAGCAGACGGTGGTTGCCGAAATTTTCCCGGCGTTTGTAACCTGGAAAACCGGAAAACCGTCGAAAATGATCTTTACGAGAGAAGAGTCCCAGACAGCATCCACACCGCGCCATGAGATGGAAGTAACGATCCGCCTCGGTGCGATGAAGGACGGAAGAATCCGTGCGATCGATCTGTATACACTTTCCAACACGGGTGCATACGGCGAGCATGGACCGACAACGGTCGGCCTTTCCGGCCACAAATCGATTCCGATGTATGGATCTCTTGAGGCTTACCGGTTTGCGTATGATGTTGTGTATTCCAACGTAATGTCAGCCGGTGCTTACCGCGGATACGGTGCGACGCAGGGTATCTTTGCCGTAGAATCTGCTGTCAGTGAGATGGCAGCGCGTCTTGGCATCGATCCGATCCGGATCCGGGAGCAGAACATGGTCCGTGAGGGACAGTTCATGCCGGCTTACTATGGCGAAACGGCAAACAGCTGTGCGCTTGACCAGTGCGTGGAGCGTGCGAAAGAGATGATCGGCTGGGATGAGAAATATCCGTGCCGTGATATGGGAAATGGAAAGGTGCGCAGCGTCGGCATTGCGATGGCGATGCAGGGCTCCTGTATTTCCAATCTCGATGTCGGATCGGCAACGATCAAAGTCAACGACGACGGCGGCTATACGATGCTGATCGCAGCGGCCGATATGGGAACCGGCTGCGATACGATTCTGTCCCAGATGGCGGCAGAGTGTCTGGAGTGTGATGTGGATGACATTACCGTTGTCGGCGCAGATACCGATACGTCCCCGTATGACTCCGGTTCCTATGCATCGAGTACGACGTATATTACCGGAAAAGCGGTGGAAAAAGCCTGCATGACGCTTCGGAAACGAATCTGTGCCCTGGCGGCAGAGCGGATGAACGTGCCGGAAGATGAGACAGAATTTACCGGTACCGGCGTCGTGCATGAAAAGAGCGGAAGCAGCATGACGATGGAAGAAATCGCAACAGCGGCCATGTGCAATAACGGCATCGCGCTGGAAGCGACGGAAAGCAATTGCTCTCCGGTATCGCCGCCGCCTTATATGGCTGGTGCGGTCGAGATCGAGCTGGATAAAGAGACCGGCGAGGTCAGGATTCTCGATTATGCCGCCGTTGTCGACTGCGGAACTGTCATCAACCCGAACCTTGCGCGCGTACAGGTCGAGGGTGGCCTGGTGCAGGGCATCGGCATGACGCTGTTTGAAAATATCCAGTACACGGACAAGGGTCAGATGATCAATAATTCGTTTATGCAGTATAAAGTGCCGACCCGCCTCGATATGGGCAAGCTGCGCGTCGAGTTTCGGAGCAGCTACGAGCCGACCGGTCCGTTCGGTGCAAAATCGATCGGCGAGATCGTCATCAACACACCGGCTCCGGCGCTGGCACATGCAATCTACAATGCGACGGGTCTGTGGTTCCGCGAACTGCCGATCACGAGCGAGCAGATTGCAATGGGAATTGCGGAAAAAGAATGCGAGTAACGATACTTTATCTGGCAGCCGGGAACAGCAGACGGTTCGGGGAAAATAAGCTGCTCTATCCGCTGGATGGAAAGGCGGTGTACCGCCATCTGCTGGACCGGCTGGCCCAAATTGCCGGAAGGCATGAGAACTGGGAACTGCTGGTTGTGACGCAGTATGAAAGGATTCTGGAGGAGCTTGCGCCGCTGGTAAAAGCCGGGCGTCTGCAGACGGTGTTTTCGCCGGACAGCGAAAAAGGAATTTCCTATACAATCCGCGCGGGAATCGAGGTGGCGGAGAAGCAAAATGCCGATGCCTGTGCGTGTTTTGTGGCGGATCAGCCGTACCTGAAGGAAGAGACGGCGGAGCGCTTTCTGGAATCCATGGAGATGCAGAAGGCTCCACTTGGCTGCGTTTTCTGCGGCGGCGAGAGCGGCAATCCGGCGTGGTTTTCAAAACCTTATTTTTCAGAACTAAAAGAACTTTCCGGCGACCGCGGCGGGAAAAAGGTGCTGAAACGGCACTGGGAATCGGTAATTCCGTTCCTGGTCGAAGCCGCGTGGGAATTAAAGGATCTGGACCGGAAAGAGGATCTCTGCTGCAGAGACACCGGCGGCTGCCATGAATAAAATTTGAGACAGTGCGAAATTTGATGGATTTGGACTTGCATTTCCAGTGAGAAGTAAGTACAATGGGTATAATAAAAATTCGGGAGGCTTCAAAAAAATGCAGTTATTGGAAGACAGAATCCGCAAAGACGGAAAAGTACGCGAGGGAAATGTCCTGAAGGTGGACAGCTTTTTAAATCATCAGATGGACGTCAATCTGTTCCGGGAAATCGGAAAAGAGTTTCAGCGTCGTTTTGCGGGAGAGGAGATCACGAAAATCCTGACCATCGAGGCATCTGGAATCGGAATTGCCTGTGTTGTGGCTGAAATTTTTAATGTTCCGGTTGTGTTTGCAAAGAAAACACAGACTAAAAATATCGCCGGCGATGTTTATACAACAAAAGTAGAATCTTTCACCCATGGAAGAGTTTATGATATCATTGTTTCCAAAGAATTTCTGGGAAAAGGAGACAAAGTTCTCCTGATCGATGATTTCCTGGCAAACGGAAAAGCGCTGGAAGGACTGGCAACCCTGGTACAGGATTCCGGTGCAGAGCTCGTAGGAGCAGGCGTTGTCATCGAAAAAGGGTTCCAGATCGGAGGAAAACTGCTGCGTGACCGCGGCATTCATCTGGAATCTCTTGCCATCGTCGATGGTATGGATGATAAAACCGGGGAAATTACCTTCCGGAAACAGTAAGGAGGCGTCAAAATGGCAAATCTGATTGCAAGAATTGCCGTTCTTCTGGTTCTGGCGGCCGCAGGAATGGTGCTGGCCGACAGAAAGAAAAAATTGATCTCAGTGTGTCACTGCTGCTGTTTCTGGCGGCAGTCAATGTGACCTCTTTTTTCAGCCTGAAAGATAACAGGATTGTAGTTGTTATGATTCTGACGGTATATTTTCTGTTGTACGCAGGCGCAAAAGAGCTGCTGCGGAGACGGGCAGAGAAAAAAAGAAAATGAATGCAAACCGAACATCCGGCTGCGAGCACCCATGCAAAAGTGCCGGTCGGATGTTTTTTGAATTTTCCTGTAAATTCAAAAAACATCCGGGCAGGATCGCGCTGCAGAGCGATATTGCAGAAGAACTCCATATGGAAGGAGATGCCGCAAGAATCCACCAGCTCGTTTCTCTTCTTGTGGATAACGCCGTTAAATACACTCCGGAGGGTGGAAAAATCCACATTTTCTGGCGAAAAAACGGCAAAAAAGCAGAATTTTCGGTGCAGAATACCTGCGATACCCTGCCGGAAGGTGATCTCAACCGCCTCTTTGACCGCTTCTACCGTGCGGATGCGTCGCGGGCCAGGGAAAGCGGCGGCTATGGAATCGGCCTTTCCGTGGCAGCTGCAATTGTAAAGGCACATAAGGGAAAAATCACCGCAGAGCGGACACGAGATGGCATCTGTTTTAAAGCAGTCTTTCCGGCAAAAGGATGAAAGAACAAAATTCCGGAAAACGGAAAATGACGGCAGGGCAGGAAAGGCAGACACACAAAAAAGCAGAAATCAAAAGCTTCCAAGAGAGAAAAAACAACAGAAAACAAAGAAAACAAAAGAAAATAAAAGGAGGAATATATGATGTTTGATTGTGGTTTACAGAATATTTTCCGGCTGAAAAGCGGACAGTCCCGTTCCATCAACTGGGAAAACCGGAATGGAGAAAAAGGAAAAGGCGGCATGGCATCCAGCGATCTTGGTCCGTCCAGAAAAGGTTCCCCGTGTATCCCGAAAATAGAAGCAGGAGAGACCGTAACACTTGGTGAGATCCAGGGAGAAGGCATCATTCAGCACATCTGGATTACCGTCACAGACCGTACCAGTGAACGTAACCGTTATGTTCTGCGGGATCTTGTTCTGCGCATGTACTGGGATGACGAAGAAGATCCATCCGTGGAATGCCCGCTTGGCGATTTCTTCTGCTGCGGCTTCGGTGTTTCCTACCAGGTAAACTCAGTCCCGATTGCTGTCAATCCGACCCGTGGTTTCAACAGCTATTTCCCGATGCCGTTCCGTAAAAACGCCCGTATTACCATTGAAAATCAGTGTGATGAGCCGATTCCGGCCTTCTTTTATCAGATCGACTATTGTCTGACGACAGTTCCGGAAGATGCTGCCTATTTCCATGCCCAGTGGCGTCGTCAGCGTATCACGGAAAAGGCAAAAGACTACGTTGTCCTCGACAACATCAAAGGGAAAGGCCAGTACGTTGGAACTTATCTTGCACTGACCAGCCTCGAACGCTACTGGTACGGAGAAGGTGAGATGAAATTCTACATCGATGGAGACAAGGATTATCCAACCATCTGCGGAACCGGAACAGAAGATTACTTCGGTGGTGCCTGGAGCTTTGCAACACAGCAAAATGGCCAAACCGTTGAAAATCAGTACTGCACTCCGTATCTTGGATATCCTTACTACTCTACCCACGATACCTTCCTTCATAATGATTACCACAATGATGATCAGATGCCACAGCGCAGCTTCTACCGCTGGCACCTTCTTGATCCTATCCTTTTTGAGAAGGATCTTAAGGTAACCCTTCAGCAGATTGGCGTCAGTCATGGAGGTCTCTTTGAACGTCAGGATGATGTCGCTACCACAGCTTACTGGTACCAGACGCATCCTCATGTACCATTCGCGCCACTCATGTCCAGAAAAGAGCGCTGGCCAAGATGATTTTTGACGCTTTTCCTATTTTATATGTTTCATGACGTTGCATATCGGCTGCAAGAGTCCGTTCCGAACAAATCCGCTTCCAACGAATTTGTCCGGAAAAGGGCTCTTTCTTTTTTATATGGTATTCAAAAAGCGATCCGGATTACAGAGGTCCGTCTTTTCACAAACCTTTCACATTTTCCGTCCATTCTTTAAGGTTCCTTTAAAGTTTCCTCATTATACTTAAAAGTGTAAAAAACATTTCCGGAAGTAAATCAAACGAAAGGATCAATCGATTATGATGCAAAGCCAACAGATTCCCATGACCTTCCAACGGTATGAAACAAAATACATGCTTTCCCCGATCATGGCTCGCAAGCTTCGCAAGAGCCTTCCGGGTCATCTGCAGATGGATGAATACGGCCTTGATACCATCTGCAGCCTCTATTACGATACCCCGGATCACCAGCTCATCCGCCGTTCGCTGGAAAAACCCGTCTACAAAGAAAAACTGCGACTCCGCAGTTATGGTCCGGTCAAAGAGACCAGCCCCATATACGTAGAACTAAAGAAAAAATATGAAGGAATCGTCTACAAACGCCGCGAGCGCATGATATTATCAGAAGCGGTTCCCTATCTTGCGGGAAAATCAGAACCGGGCTTCGACAGCCAGATTCTCCACGAAATCACTTGGTTTCGCAACTACTACCGGGGGCTTGCTCCCGCTATGTACATCGCCTACGACCGCATCGCCTGCTTCGGCACGGAAGACAGGAACTTTCGTGTTACCTTAGACACCAATATCCGATGGCGTACCGACAATCTGTGTCTTGACGGTCCAACGGAAGGAACCAGGCTTTTAGAACCAGGCTGGTATCTCATGGAGGTGAAAACACCAGGTGCTGTGCCCCTATGGTTCAGCAAAATTCTGGATGATCTTGCAATCTATCCGGCATCATTTTCTAAATACGGCTTTGCCTATCAGATCGAAAATCAGAAAGCATCAGAAGAAAAAGCTTTCATACCATTCACAGATATCCGGCAAACCGTATCAAAAACAGCATTCTGTTAGCTGAATCAGGTAAGTCCTCTGCGGCCATTGCGAAAAGCAAGAAGCAGTGGGTGGACTCACAGCTTGCGAAAAGCCTTTTTCAAACATAATCTGCTTCACAAAAAGAAAATGTAACTATTCAGAGCCATGCAAAATAGAAGCAACATCGCGATGTAGCGTAAGCGGAATCGAGATGGGGCTCTGAATAGACAAGAAAATAAAAAATTCTGGGAGGAATTTGCTATGCTTAACACAATATTCAGTTCCGTTTTTACAGAAACAACCGCCGCCTTCACCTTTGGTCAGTTCCTTGCCTGCACAGCAGTGTCTCTGATTCTGGGACTGTTGATCGCTGCTGTTTACAGGTACAAAAGCGAATGCACCAAAAGCTTTGCTGTCACGCTTGGTCTGATGCCTGTGATCGTACAGATGGTGATCATGCTCGTCAATGGAAATCTTGGAACCGGAGTCCCTTGATTATACCAGTGTTTTTGACGATATCTTTGCCAGGTATCTGACCCGTTGCGAGCTTGTACAGGTAAAAACCACGAATATGGGAAGTCTTTTCAAGCTGGAGTATCGCATCGTATTCCGCGAGGAAGGCGAAGAGAAAAACATGATTGACCAGCTCCGCTGCAGAAACGGAAACCTTGAAATCTTGTGCAGTCGTGCGCAGACCGGAAGGGAGGAATTATAATGAATCGAAACAGAAAGAAAAAAAACAGAAAAAAAGAGACCGGCGCAGTCGTCAGCCTGCTTCTTGCATCATCGCTGGCCTTCGGCGGATGCGGCACAGCAGTGACATCTTCCAGCTCTGTAAATGCCGAATCTGCCCGTACAGAGTCAACCGGCGAAACATCTGCCGACAACGCGGATACCACATCAGAGAGCACAGATTCGGAAAATGCAATGGAAAGTGCTTCCGATATTAATTTTGACCTGGAACTGACCGAATCCACTATCGACACCGAATTCACAGACCGTGAGAAGAGCGGAAGCTATAAAGCATCAGAAGCCGTAAAAATTACACTTAATAAGACGACAGCTACCGTCTCCGGCAGCGGAGCCAAAGCAGACGGCAGCACAATTACCATCACGGAAGAAGGCGTTTACATCGTAAGAGGAACACTTGAGGATGGCCAGATTATCGTAAACGCATCCGATTCCGACAAGGTTCAGATCGTACTCGATGGAGTCCATATCAACTGTGAGACGAATGCTGCCATCTACGTTCGCGAAGCGGACAAAGTTTTCATCACGCTTGCTGAAAACAGCAGCAACACGCTTGGCGGTGGAAACGAGTACACTCAGATTGACGACAACACGGTAGACGGCGTTATCTTCTCCAAATCAGATCTTGTCTGCAACGGGACAGGAAGTCTGACCATCGAGGCAGACTACAAGCACGGGATTGTATCCAAAGATGACCTTGTGATTACCGGCGGAACCTACAAAATCGCCGCTGCAGACAACGGGATCACAGCCAAAGATCAGATTAAAATTCTGGATGGAAGCTTTGATATTGATGCTGCAAACAGTGCGGTCAAAGCGAAGAATACGGATGACACAGAGCTTGGAAATATCTATATTGCCGGTGGAATTTTTACGATCGAGGCGGAACAGGACGGCTTCCATGCAACCGGCAGCATTGTTGTCGATGACGGAACCATCACCGTAAACTCCGGTGATGACGGTTTCCATGCGGATCTCGACACCGTCATTCATGGCGGAACGATCCTTGTTGAAAAAAGCTACGAAGGACTGGAAGGAAAACGCGTTGTGGTCAATGGTGGTGACATTACCATAAACGCCAGCGACGATGGCATCAATGCCGCAAATTCCGGCGACGATGGCACCAACGCCATAAATCCTGGCGCCAATGCGGCCGGTTCCGGTGACGATGACAGCAATGCCGCAAGCTCAAACAACGATAGCAGTGCTGCCGTAAACTCCGGTGATGATAGCAGCATATCCGGTGCGGCAGACGGAAAGGAACCTCCGCAAATGCCGCCTGATACAGAAAACGGAAGCGATATGCAGCCATCGCAGGACTTCGATCCGGAGAACGCTCCGTCTGGCGGAAATGCGCCGCAGAACTTCGATCCGGGGAATGCTCCTTCTGACGGCGATGCTCCACAGATGATGCAGGGAGGCCCCGGCGGCGGGGGAAACTCTGAGCTTTACATTAAAATTGCCGGCGGAACCCTGACCGTATCCGCCGATGGTGATGGTCTTGATTCCAACGGCGGTCTTCTCGTGACCGGCGGAACTACGATCGTGTACGGGCCGACCAGCGATGGTGACAGTGCCCTCGATTACGACGGAAGTGCAATTGTGACCGGCGGAACCTTAGCTGCTATCGGCAGTGCCGGCATGACGGAAAGCTTCGACGAAGCTTCCACCCAGCCCGTTATCACCTATTACTGTACGGAAACCCAGTCCGCTGACACTATCATCACACTGACAGACAGCGATGGAAGTGCCCTCTTCACGGTCACACCCGAAAAAGCCTACGCCAGCATCGTTTTGACCTGCCCAGAAATGAAACTGGACGCAACGTATACTCTGGCTGCCGGTACCGACAACGAAGAGATCATCCTCACGGACATCATCACCACCGCCGGAACCCGGTCTGTTAAAACGATGAGCGATCCCGAAGGTGGAAAAATGCCAAATAACAGCGACAACAAAGGAATTAGGAATTCCGCCTTCAAAACCAAGCAACACGGCTGAGTGAACCGTTATAGTTCATTCAGCACCGGAACATTTGCTGTTCCGGTGCGTAAGAAAGTGATTCTACTCATGATTCTACCGTGGCTGTCTTCCTACTTCCAATTTGCCGTATTCTGTGCTAAAATAACCTCACAAGAAAAGAGGTAGAAAAATCATGTATGATAAACTGACCGAAAACGATATTAAAAAAATGCAGGAAGAAATCGACTACCGCAAACTGGTTGTCCGTCCAAAAGAACTCGAGGCTGTAAAAGAAGCCCGTGCCCAGGGCGATCTCAGCGAAAACTTTGAGTACAAAGCTGCCAAACAGGACAAAAACCGCAACGAAAGCCGCATCCGCTATCTGGAAAAAATGATCAAAACCGCTCACGTTATTTCAGATACCTCAAAGGACGATGAAGTCGGCATCAACAATACCGTCCAGGTTTACATCGAAGAAGATGATGAGACAGAAACCTACAAACTTGTCACCACCGTTCGTGGTAATTCTCTCAAAGGATACGTCAGTATCGACTCGCCATTAGGAAAAGCCATTCTGGGTCATAAAGTCGGCGACCGCGTCACTGTAAAAGTAAGCGATGCCTATAGTTATGATCTCATCATCAAATCCATCGAAAACACTGCGGATACCGATGATGAACTCCGCAGCTATTAAAGGACAGAAAGAAAGGAAAATACCAGTCATGGAAAAAATTGCAAGCTTTACGATCGACCATATCAAACTTAAACCAGGCATTTACGTTTCAAGAAAAGACCACGTAGGTGACAGCATCATCACCACCTTCGACCTGAGAATGACCTCCCCAAATGATGAGCCCGTCATGAACACCGCCGAAGTCCACACCATCGAGCACCTCGGAGCCACCTTCCTCCGTAACCATGAGCAGTGGAAAGACAAAACTGTATACTTCGGCCCAATGGGCTGCCGCACCGGTTTCTACCTATTGCTGGCCGGAGATTACACCTCCAGAGACATCGTCCCGCTCGTCACCGAAATGTATGAATTCATCCGCGATTTCAAAGGCGAAGTTCCGGGCGCATCCCCGAAAGACTGCGGAAACTATCTGGACATGAACCTCTCCATGGCCAACTACCTCGGCAAAAAATACCTGGATGAAGTCCTGTACGGAATCGACGACTCCCGTCTCGTCTATCCAGAATAAACCATAAAAAATAACACAGGGGGAAAACAAAACATGAGAACCATGGAAAACGAAAATCTGCGCGTGCAGATCAGCGATCACGGCGCAGAACTTAGCAGCATCTACGATAAAGCGGCTGACCGTGAGGCAGTCTGGATCGGCGATCCGGCCTTCTGGAACCGCCACGCACCGGTCCTGTTCCCGTTCGTCGGAAAAGTAAACGGCGGCTTCTACACCCATAAAGGAGTCAAATACCCGATGGGCCAGCACGGTTTCGCCCGCGACAACGAATTCGAGTGCATCGAAAACACCGAAAACAAAACAGTACACCGCCTGGTATCGACCGAAGAAACAAAAAAAGTCTACCCGTTCGATTTTGCCTTCACCGTAACCCAGGAACTCTCCGGCAGAACCCTGACCATAACCTGGAACGTAGAAAACACCGGTGATGATGATATGTACTTCTCCGTCGGCGGACATCCTGCATTCATGATTCCGGAACAGTATGACATCGTCTTCAACAAAGGCCTGGAAAACCACACCGAGACCGAACTCGAATACGTCCTGATCGACCCGGAAACAGCAGGCGTCGATGTCGCACATCCGAGAAAACTGAAACTTCAGGACGGCAGAATCCCGTACACCAGAACCCTTTTCGACGAGGACGCCCTGATCTTCGACAACACCCAGGTCGAGCGCGTCGGCGTAGAAGTGGATGGAAAACCGTACGTCACTCTCACCTGCAAAGGCTTCCCGAGCGTCGGCGTATGGTCCAAGCCAAAAGCAGATGCCCCGTTCGTGTGCCTCGAGCCATGGATCGGCCGCTGCGACAACGTCGGCTTTGACGGCGAATTAAAAGACAAATACGGCGAACAGCACCTGAAAGCCGGTGAAACTTTCCAGGCAGGCTACACCATCACCATCGGAGAATAAGGACCCGAAAAAAAGAAAAACCTCCGAAGTACAGCGAAAAGAACACGATTCCTGTACTTCGGGGGTTGAAATTTTACGGTTTCTTTACTATAATTAGCATCAAACCCAAAAAACGCATGTAGTTCATCATGCACAGAAGAAAAAACAGGAGGGAACGTTCTTGAAAAGAGAAACGGTTATCGTACTTGATTTTGGCGGTCAGTACAATCAGTTAATTGCAAGACGTGTACGTGAGTGCAACGTTTACTGTGAGATTTATTCTTACAAAACAGACATCGAAAAGATCAAAGAAATTCAGCCGAAAGGTATTATCTTCACCGGCGGCCCGAACAGCGCATATCTGCCGGATTCCCCGACTTATACAAAAGAAATTTTTGAACTTGGAATCCCGATCCTCGGCATCTGCTACGGATCACAGCTGATGATGCATCTGCTCGGCGGAAAAGTAGAAGTAGCACCGGTCAGAGAATATGGAAAAATTGAGGTAACTGTAGATACCAGTTCCGCACTGTTTGAGAACGTATCCGAAAAAACCATCTGCTGGATGAGCCACAACGACTACATCTCCAAAGCAGCTCCGGGATTCGAAATCATCGCCCATACGGATGACTGTCCGGTAGCAGCCGTTGCAAACGTAGAGAAAAACCTCTATGCAACTCAGTTTCATCCAGAAGTTCTGCACACCAAAGAAGGAAAGAAAATGCTTTCCAACTTTGTATACAATGTCTGCCGCTGCGCCGGCGACTGGCACATGGACTCCTTCGTAGAAGAATCCATCAAAGCTATCCGCGAAAAAGTAGGCGACGGAAAAGTCCTCTGCGCACTGTCCGGCGGAGTCGATTCCTCCGTAGCAGCTGTTATGCTTTCCAAAGCAGTCGGAAACCAGCTGACCTGCGTATTCGTAGATCACGGCCTGCTGCGTAAAAACGAGGGCGATGAAGTGGAAGCAGTCTTCGGACCGGACGGCCCATACGACCTGAATTTCATCCGCGTCAACGCACAGGAGCGTTTCTATGCAAAATTAAAAGGCGTAGAAGAGCCGGAGAGAAAACGTAAAATCATCGGCGAAGAGTTCATCCGCGTCTTCGAAGAAGAAGCAAAGAAAATTGGTGCTGTAGACTTCCTGGTACAGGGAACCATCTACCCAGACGTTGTAGAGAGCGGCGTCGGCGGAGAATCCACCGTCATCAAATCCCATCATAACGTCGGAGGACTGCCGGACTACGTAGATTTCAAAGAAATCATCGAGCCGCTGCGCAACCTCTTCAAAGACGAAGTAAGAAAAGCCGGCCTTGAGCTCGGCATCCCGGAATACCTTGTATTCCGTCAGCCATTCCCGGGCCCGGGACTTGGCATCCGTATCATCGGCGAAGTAACCGCCGAGAAAGTCAAAATGGTACAGGACGCCGACGCGATCTGGCGCGAAGAAATCGACAAAGCCGGAATCGCTCACGAAATCGGCCAGTACTTCGCAGCCCTGACCAACATGCGCTCCGTCGGAGTCATGGGAGATGAAAGAACCTACGATTACGCCATCGCCCTCCGCGCCGTCACCACCACCGATTTCATGACCGCCGAAAGCGCCGAAATCCCGTGGGATGTCATCGGAAGAACAACCAGTCGAATCGTAAACGAAGTCAAACACATCAACCGCGTCATGTACGATTGCACCGGAAAACCACCGGCAACGATCGAGTTTGAATAGTTGGAGCAGAGCTTCAAAGCCTTTATTTTCAAGGGTTTTGAGGCTCTTTCCTTTTAGAATTGCATTTTGATTGCATTTTTTTATTCAATGGCTCTGTGATAGATTGCTGTATGCTGATTGCTGGTGTAATCGGCAACACTGGTTGTTGCCGGAGTATAAGTGAGAACACCAGTTAATTTTTTGGCAACTTCCACGTTGGTGTTGGGATATAAATGTCCATAGGTTCCTAACGTAGTCTGTATCTTTTCATGCCCCAGACGTTCTTTAATCAATAAAGGATTTTCACCCATACTGATGAGCAGGGAAGCATGGGAATGTCTGAGTGCATGAATCTTGATACGGTGTACGCCTGCCAATCCAGCAAGTTTTTCTAATGCCCGTGGGAGGGTGTGCTTACTGGTGGGAATCCCATTGTAGCTTAGTACAAGGTCGCAGCCCTTTAAAACCTTTTGCTGTACTTCCTGCCATGCTTTCAATTCTTTGATGGTATCTGTGTCAATATAGATAGTGCGAATACTAGCTTGTGTCTTTGGCTCCACAAATTTGTATTCGTCCATTGTTTTATAGTACAGCGTTTTTGTTATACTTAAAAGTCCGGTTTCAAAGTTGATGTCCGACCATTGCAGGGCTGCGGCTTCTCCGATTCTCATTCCGGTCATAAACAGGAGCCAGTATGAAATGAAAAGGTAATGTTCGTAATAATCTCCCTTGTAGAGCAGGGAAATTACCTTTTGAAATTCATCCAGTGTCCAGAAATCCACTTTTGTTTTCTTGCTCTTGATGTTTCCTATCATTCGTGATGGATTTTTCTTTGCAAGACCGAGAACAACTGCTCTGTCAAAGGCAATAGAGAGCATACCCTGTACAATACGGATATAGTTTGGACTAAATTCTTTTGCGAGTTCAAGCTGCCAGTTCTGGACGTTAATGGGTTCTATCTCATCCACCGTCATTTTGTAAAAGTATGAAAAATGCTTCTGAATGGTAGAACGGCGGTTCAGATAGGTGCTTTCCTTTACTTGTGTTTTATACCAAGGAAGATAAGTTTCCTCAATAAACTGTTGAAAAGATAGCTGCTGTTTCTTTTCTGTTAATTCCTCTGTGGATGTCAGCATAAGTTTTGAATATGCTTCTCTGGCTTCTTTTTTTGTCTTGAATCCACTTTTGTATTTCTGAATCTGTTTTCCGGTAATCGGATGAAAACCTAAGTTTGCTCTAAAATAATAAGTTCCGTTTTCTGCTTTCTTAATAGGGTCTTTTGCCATGATTTCACTCCTTACATAAATGTGCAAGAAGTACAATCAGTTCGATTTATCAGTAAAAGTAATCCCTAGCAATTCTTCCACAGCTTCTCTGGGAACCCTGTCCAGTTTGCGTGACTGATAGTAGGTATGCCCTTTTGAAATCATAAGTTTTTTTGCTTCTCTTATGATGTCTGCTGCGAATGAAGTTCCATAACCCAGTTCTATTAAGTCTTTTTTTGTTACTGTAATCATGTTCCTCCTTTCCATAGACCAGATATGGAACCCTCAATATCTGTCTATATTATATCAGATTTTGTGGCAAAAGTAATATTAAGATTGTATTTCCTGCAAATAGTTATTTGATTTTGAATGAAAAATTCTAATTCAAAATGGTATCTAAGCAAGCCGAACAGCTTTCGCTAAAGCTCATGGGAATCTCACCCCTGCATGGTTCTCATCCAGCCGTACCCTTTGCCAGCGGTGCTACATCATCACACGGACTAAGGCTGTACGGAAGTATCATTATCACAATAGAAAGGTCATGGCGGCAGCTCTGCGGTAAGCTACTTATGGAACGCTGGCAGGAATCGCTATCCGGTATCATCCCTCCTTTGGTGGGTTACGGCGTGCCAGCCCAACGGCTCTCTTTCTATCGAAACGTATTCGGCTGCTTTATGCTGCGTTGATTAGACGCTTTCTTTTTCAAGGAACAATCCGGCTTTATCAGCCTGTTAAAATGCACTGGTGATAATGCACTTTAATAGACTGGCAAGCTCTGTCTGGGAAGCATGGGTTTGTCCACGCTTCCACAGGCGAGCGTTATTTCTAGTTTGGTTCCCTGATTTCAAAAGATAAAATCTTTGCAATCAGACGTGTTTCCATCCGGCGGCGTAGGGTTTCATCTACAACCATGTGGGTATTTCCATATTCGTCTTTCATGGGACGCATGGAACGGCTGGCAATAAAACCGCTGTAATGGCGTACAATCTGGTTGACTGCTTCAATATCGCCGTCCGTAGCTCTTACAATCACAGGAAACGGAATCATAGGGTGCTTTGCTGTCATGCTTCGTCCTCCATAAATTTTTTGATAAATTCCAGTCCGGCGTGTCTTCTTCTCTGGATGGTAGAACGGTTGACTTCCAGAATTTTTGAGATTTCCGTATCGTCAAATCCAAGAAAATAATATCGCAGGATAACGTCACGTTTCTTTCCGTCCAGACTTTCTAATGCTTCGGCTAACAGGCTGTTTTCAATGCGGACAGTAAATCCATCCATTTCAAAAGTATGGAAGTGGGATGGATAGGTGTCTTCGGAAGAAAACAGATTGACGGTGTAATCGTCCATATCACAGAACAGGGTTTCCCGTTTACACTGTCTGGACAACGCTTTGAGATAGTCTTTGCGTTCATCCTCCATAGCGACTTTACAGATATAATCAAACTGGTTCTCTATGGTTGTCTGAAATTCAGATGGCTTCATTATTGCTCACCCCCTTTCCAGCCTTGAAAGGGAGCGAGTTGATAGGAATTTCTGCTTCTTTCCCCCTTTTCGCTCTTAGTCCCGACAGGACAGGGGGCACAGTTGCATTTTTGAATAAAAAAATACACCCATTTTAAAATAAAAATGAGTGCATGAGAAATAACAGTAGAATAAATATGACTTGTCAGTTCATATTCAAAGTTGGACTTCCACAGTGGAGGAGCTATACTTTTTTTAATGAATTTAGCCTATGTACGTTATATAGCAGCAAAGAAATCCCCATAGCGGCAATCCTCCTAAATGCCGCTATTTATATTCTGCGTCATTGTTGGTTCAGTAATAGACAAAAAGAAGCGGCGGCTCTAAAAATCAAAGCCACCGCTTCAAAAGCACGTGAAAATCTGTCTGCGTTACGACGGCTTTTTTTCTTTTGCCGTCGTCCGGCAGATAACAAACAAATATTATGTTTTGATTTATTTTATCAATATCAACTTACTTTAAGATGAATTTTAGCTTACGGATTTGTAAGATAGAAAAAGAGGGGGCACTTTTGAAATTCCCCCTCTCAAAAGATTATTGTGCACTAATATTTTCGACGATAGACATTCGCTGTAACCGTTTTGCAGGTCCTTTAACTGCCAAAAGAGAAGTCAACAGTACAATAGCGATTATGAGTATAAGGGGAATAAACGGAACACTCCATGCTGTTCCCCAAATATTTGTTATAAGACTTACATAGATAACCCAGTGCATAGGAAGTCCAATGATACAACCCCAAATCACTCCGCTTATTGCGTAGGTTCCTGCTTCTGCGATTATCATTTTTATAAGTTGGCGATTGCTCATTCCAATCGCTCGCATACTTCCGTATTCTTTCATTTTTGCGGCAACTCCCAGATTGATTGTATTCATAATATGGAAAATGGTAATAGCAACGATAATAGATAGGAAGCCGTAAACAAGAACTGCAAAAGTATAATACAGATTTCTTTGCTGCTGCACTTGAGAAAGGCTGTCTGAAAATATTACGCCACCATTAGTAAATATGTTTTTAATTGCGTTTACATCTTCACTGGAAGCGTTGTTCTCAAATTGAATGTCGATAATAGTATAGCCAGTTTCTCCGGTCAGTGCGCTAAAGGTTGCTTCCGAACAGAAAAAGGTTTCCGTACCCTTTACACGGGCTAAGGGGCTATCAGACAAAATTCCTGCAACCGTAACAGTTTTTTTCGTATTATTGATAGATAAAGTTATCTTGTCGCCAACTTGTACATTAACATTTCCCGTCTGTACGAATAGCACTTGATTTTCTTGCTGCATAACTGTTTCTATGGAACCTGCTACCAAAGAGTCCGCCGCCCATTGAAATTGATTTTCCTCATAGGAAATAAGATTTGCATTGTAGCTTTTTCCACTATTTTCTGATGGAACATCATAAGCAAACATACGCCCGTATGCCCGCTTGACATCATCATTTTTCTTAATCTGTGCTAACATTTCGCTCTCAATCGAACAAGTATTAGTTTCACTTGCTATGGATAATTCCGGCGTATAAACCGGGGGCACAAAAGCATTTTGCATAAAATCAACAAGTGTACTGAACGTGAGAAACAATGTAATACAGATAGCAAATGCCCCTGTCATTAAAATGTAATTTCTTTTCTTTGCTTTTGCGTGATGAATACCCAATGCGGTTTCAATTTTAAATGTCTTTGTGTTAGCTGCTTTGTGAAATGTAGCTATTTGTCCAGCATTTCCTGATACAGCGGTAAGCGGAGAAACTTTTGCGGCTCTTCTTGCCGGAGAACGAGCAGCCAGTAAAACGGTCAGCAATCCTAACAAAATACTTGCAACTATACTTATCCAACTAATACCCCAAATCGGCATTGAAGAAAACCATTCTGGACTTATTACCCGCATGGCGGCAGACAAAATCCAAACAATCACAATGGAGAATATAATTCCAATGGGAATAGCCGTTTTACACCAATACAGCCCCTCTAAACGTACAAATCGCATTATTTGTCTTTTGGTTGCCCCCAGACACCGGAGCATACCAAAAAATTCTGTTCTCTCTGCGACATTGCTGTTTAGACTGCTTGAAATCATCAAAATGCAAGTCAGCATGACAATAAGGGAAAGAATAAAGGCTACTTGATAAATCTGATTTACACCTGATTTCCCCTCTATTTGCCCTTGTATGCTCAAAAGAGGTGTATTTCCGGTTATCTGTTCATCAGTCAGATGATTGGCTGCTTTTATATCATTGATTGCGTCCGGTATATTACATAAATGTGAAAACTGGGCGACATAACTTTCATTCGCGTTAGAAACAGCAAGCGTTCCTAAGCCCTCTGGTGTCATTACTACAATCGGCAAATTCTCAGCAATCAAGTGTGAAGTTTTTGTATCGTCTAAAAAGCCAACTATCTGATAATCTGCCATACTTCCGTTCGGATTATACAATTCAACTGTATCATTCAACAAAACAGAGGCAGTATCTTTAAGTGAAGAAGATATTGCAATCTCGTTTGGCGCGTCTGGATATTTTCCCTCTGCAATCCCGTTCAGAAATATATCGTCAAAAACCCCTTTATCTTGCGCGCTGATAGTAATAGGCTGTTCTTTAATAAAATATCCTGCTTCGGAAGAAACTGTATTATGCCACCCGGAAATTTTTACCTCTGGACGAGCTGAAATAAAGGAAGCTGTCTGCGAATCAATAGCATGAAACGCATAATGCCAGTTTCCGCTTTTCTCTATTTCGTGTTGCGTAACACCCTGTAAATACATATCGGCAAGACCAAACATGACAGCAACCAAAATAACCGCAAGAGTAATACAAATACGGGTCATTCTACTTTGCTTGCGGTGGATTTTGGTTGATATAGGGACAAGTTTAAGATAATGCTTCATTTGCTGTCCCCCCTAAGTCTGTAAGAATACCGTCGCTCACACGAAACACCCTGTCAACCGAAGATGTTAAATTATTATTGTGCGTTATCATCAAAATTGTTTGTTTAAAATGTCTTGACGCACTGATAAGCATATCAATAACGTCTTGACTATTTTTACTGTCGAGATTTCCCGTCGGTTCATCGGCTAAAATTAGTTTTGGCTGTGTTATCAAAGCTCTCCCAATCGCTACTCGTTGTTGCTGTCCTCCGGATAATTGTCTCGGTAAATGATAGCGGCGTTCTGCCAATCCAAGTAAATTGAGGATTTCGTTTACTTTTTTAGGGTCTGGCTTTTGATAATCTAACAGTAGAGGGAAAATAATATTTTGTTCTACATTCAGCTCAGACACAAGCTGGAAAGACTGAAAAATAAATCCTATGTTGCGTCGTCTGTAAATTGTCCGTTTTTCTTCTTTCATAGAAAACAGATTTTGCCCGTCAATAAAAATAGAACCCGAAGTCGGCGTATCTAAAGCACCGATGCAGTTAAGCAAAGTACTTTTTCCAGAACCAGATTCACCTACAACAGCAGCAAATTCCCCTTTTTCAAGTGAGAAAGACACATTTTTTAAAGCATTTACTTTTGCTTCGCCTTTCCCGTAAGTTTTACATAAATTTTCAACTTTTAAAATTTCCATAAATCATAGACCTCCTTTCTTAAAGGATAACAGGAACAGCTTACAATCCGGTGAATTCCACCTTACGATTTCGTAAGGAAAGAAACTGAAAAAGTAGTACCTTCATGTAAAACACTTTGAACAGAAATGAGCCCCTCTTGTCCCTCTATAATAGATTTTGCAAGAGGAAGTCCTAATCCAATTCCCGGAGTGTTGAGGGAATATTTACTGCGATAAAAGCGTTTGAAAATATGGTGTATATCTTCCGGGGCAATTCCACTTCCATTATCAGAAACTAAAATTCGTATCATAGTTGGTGCACTTTCCCAAGTAATCTTTACTATTCCTCCTATTTCTGTATGGTCTAACGCGTTCTTTACAAGGTTTCCAATCGCTTCACTTGTCCAATCCATATCACACATAATAACTTGATTAGATGTTCCATTTACAATAATCTGTTTTTTTCTTGTGTAGCTCTTATTGTAAGTTCACTGATAGCGTTTTTAACTAATTCCTGTATAAGACAGGTACGCTTGTCAAAAAGAATATTTCCAGTATCTAAACGTGCGATTTTAAGCATAGACAAAATAAGCTGTTCTATTCGTTTTAAGGCGGTTCCGGTTTTTTGCGAAAATTTTTTTACTGTTTCAGTATTATCCGGTTCCGCTTCTATAATTTCTTGATACATCATCAAAGCTGCTAATGGAGTTTTCAGTTGATGTGAAATATCTGAAATTGTGCTTTTCAAAAATTCTTTTGTTTTATGTTCTGTTTCACTTTTGGCTTTAAGCATAGTTGCAAGCTGTTCAACAGATGCAAATAAATGAAAAAGGTCTCCCTCACTGTCTTGCGGTAAATGACAAGAATAGTCATTGTTAATATAGTTATCTATAATTTTTCCAGACTGTCGATATAGATTATTTCTAATTTGTAGGAAAGAAATAACCCCAATGACAAGAATTATCACTAGACAAATTCCCCCTCCTAATGCTATATGCAAAAAGTGATATTGAAACTGGGAAAAATGTGGCAACAAGCTACCAAACGTATTTGTGGTAATTCCCAAATTATCTAAAAATTCCATTCCCGCGGTACTTATATCTGTGGAAGAAATAGCATTGGCAATTACTTCTTTTGAAACCTCCTGTTCCAACAAGGCAGATACAATAGCTCTATCATGTTCCAGATACATAGACTTTGCTGTATTTAATTGATTTATAGAAAACCATGTAGAAACTCCCACAAGTAAAATACTGTATATAGCAATAAAAAGAGAAAAATGTTTTATTTGCTTGTCACGAAAAATATTCATACTTACACCTCTTTCCACTGATAACCAAAGCCGCGAATGGTTATTAAGCGCTGCGGGTGGGAAGCGTCAGTTTCCACTTTTTCGCGAAGCCGCCGGATATAAACCGATAAGGTGTTATCGTCAACAAAATTTCCTGTACCGTCCCATAAATCATTTAGAATAATATCTCTGGAAACAATGCGATTTGCATTTCGTACTAACAGACAAAGCAGACGGTATTCTGCGTTTGTCAGTTCTAGTATTTTATTGTTCAAAATTACGCGGCAACTTAAAAAGTCAATCGAAATGTCCCCACATTTCAATACACTTGCCTTGTCCTGCGGTGTTACTCCTGCACGTCGTAACAAGGCACGAATACGGGAACATAGTTCCCCCAACTTAAAGGGCTTTGTAACATAATCGTCCCCGCCGCAATCCAAGCCACGAATAATATTGACTTCTTCATCAGAAGCAGTCAAAAAGATAATCGGTATCTGTTTGTTATGTTTCCGCACATTTTCGCAAACCTCAAAGCCTGTTCCGTCCGGCAGTGTCACATCAAGAATAAGCAAATCGTATTTTTCGATTTGTGCTAATTGCTTTTCTGCTTCTTCAACAGTACGGGCAATATCAACGTAGAAACCATTTTTCTTTAGAGAGTAATGCAACCCGTCTATTAAGCTAATATCATCTTCTAAAAGTAATAAGTTACTCATGCTTAAACTCCTTTCTCCTTGCGTCAACAGGTTTTTCTGCATCCTTTGGTATCAACCACATATAACCGATTTTTGAAACTCCCGGTATTCTATCTTCCTTACAAAGAATCTGTACTCGTCGTTCAGAAATGCCCCATTTTTTAGCTGCTTCGGGGCAAGACATATATTCCATAACAGTCCCAGTCCTTTCTATAAACCATATTATCATAATTATAGTCGGACATACGAATAATAGCAAGTGCAAACATATGAATTATTATGGCTACAAATAGGAACTGTATAGACGTATTCAGTATGAAAGAGGAACAGTAGAATGTATATGGGTGAATAAATATGGCAAAAAGACCAACAGCTAAATATGACTTTAAGGCTTTCGGACAAGCTATCAAAGTAGCGAGAACCGAACGAAAAGAGAGCCGCAAGAAAGTAAGTGATGAAATGTATATCTCACCACGTTATCTTGCTAATATTGAGAATAAAGGGCAACAGCCGAGTTTACAAATTTTTTATGAGCTTGTAACACGTTATGATATATCCGTAGACCAATTCTTTTTTCCGAATAAATCCGCGGAAAAAGATACACAACGCAGACAACTTGATACATTGCTTGATAGTATGAGTGAGAAAGGAATACGGGTAGTCACCGCCACAGCAAAAGAGATAGCCGAAGTCGAAGCAGAGGACAGGTGAATGTCCAGAACAGAATTTTAAAATGAGAAGACACATTGTAATTTTTTGAGAAATACAATGTGTCTTCTGTTTTATATAGCTTATTTCACAATCTTCCAGTTTTCCCCGTTCTTTTCCAGTACAAGGTTAAACTGTGATACCTGTGTTGTCATGGTCTGGTTATCCAGATATTTTACTGCAAGGGAAGCTGTCACCTGATTTCCGTTTC
>ENA-OQOA01000016-OQOA01000016.1-human-gut-metagenome-genome-assembly--contig:-NODE-16-length-96008-cov-5.387897_pt1 | contig 96008 bp, 84 predicted proteins | sample MGYA00242633_ERZ504888 | MGnify/ENA primary metagenome ERZ504888 (study PRJEB26092, sample SAMD00036372) | human gut metagenome | host: Homo sapiens | study: EMG produced TPA metagenomics assembly of...
AATTTTAACGCCAATGGAAAAACATGAAATTTACTTGCAAGCTGCATAAAAACTGCCAGCAGATAAATTTCTACGGGCAGGAAAAATTTATATTTTTTCAATTGTCTACTTGACGGGGAGCGGTTCATTCTTTCCATGTCGACTCCTTTTTTATTTTATCTTTTTGCTGCCATCATGCCGGCAAAAGAGTGAAACATACCGCAAAATGGAACGCACAGAATGCGGAAATGATTTTTCAAACGCGCTCTACTATCATACTATAGACTTCTTTGGAATTTTGCAATATATTTTTCCATGACTCTTAATGTCCAAACAGCCATCCCATAATTTTTTCATCCCGACAGAACAGATAACCGCCTCCGTGCTGATAAGTCACTTTCGTTCCTGCAAAGTAATTTTTCTCTTTTATATCCAGTACCAGCAAATTGTCTATTTCGGATTTTGCTAAACCCTGCTCTGCATACAGCTCATATAAAATCTGATACGCTTCTTTAAACGGTTCTGATCCATAATATTCATCACTTTCGCCAATCACAAAATAGACCGGTGTTTTTGCCTCTGTCACCGGTTCATATACTCCATCCCATTTGGAGCTGCACATGAGCGCTGCAGTAAACAGTTCCGGCTTTTTTCCCAGGATCAGCGCCAGCGTTTCTCCTCCGCCGGAATAGCCGTTACTATATACTTTTCCGGATTGATCTTATAATTCTCAAGAAGATACTACGTCAGCTCGATTGCCTGATCCGCGGATGTCTCACCCCAGTCATTTAACTGCGGTGCTACGATAATTATCTCCGAATTGTATTTTTGTGCCTCAAAACCAAAATCCTCTGTCCTGATATTTTCCCCCACACCTTGAAAGTACAGTCCCTGATAGCCGGGCAGTGTTACATATAATGCATATTCTTTTGTTCCGTCATAAGAATCCGGAATATATACATTATAATGAATATCCCCCTCCTGCTCCGAATGCAGGACACAATCCAGGATAAATCCCCGGTATTTCTCACTTCCTATGGTAACATTTTCCACTTTTTCCGGTTCTGCTGCCCCTTCTGATGCTGCTGTTCTTTCTGTTTCTTCCAGCTCTGTCATTTCTTCTGTATCCTTTGAATCCTCTATCTGTTCAGATCCCGCTGCCGGAACATCCATATTCCTTTTTCCAGCGCTTTTAAAAAACTGTCTGGATAGCAGAAGCGATATAGCAAAAATAGCAAAGCAAACCGTAATCAGCATTATTTTTCTTTTTGTCATAATGTGAATTCCTCCTTTTTTTACTATTTTTTAATCATAGCAAAACGAGACCTCCATAAGAAGTCTCGTTTTTTTTCAGTCATAACCTTTCCGTTTATTCTTCTGGTCAAAGCTCTACCACTTTCGTTGCCAGCTTTTTGGCAAACCTTGCATCATGCTCCACGATCAGCATCGTTGGCTGGAACTGCGCAATCAGTTTCTCAATCTGCATCCGTGAAAATACATCAATATAATTCAGCGGTTCATCCCACAGATAGAGATACGCAGGTGTTAAAAGGCTGGCAGCAATCAATACTTTTTTCTTCTGTCCCTCGGAAAATTCCTCCATGTTTTTTACAAACTGTTCTCTGTCCAGATCCAGGCTGCGCAACATGGAAAGGAGCATTGGCTCATCAATTTCCTGCTTTTTGGCAAATTCTTTCAGCGTTCCGGACAGATGCGAGGTATCCTGGTTGATATAGGAAATAACGAGATTTGAGGCAATCGAACAGGTACCCGTTGCCATTATATTTTCGCCGGAAAGATTTTCGCATCCGGACATCGTAATTTTCCGCTTTTCGATTCCGCCATTGGAAGAATTTTGCAGGTTCTGCGTCAGAATATACTTGATCAGGCTGGATTTTCCACAGCCATTTTTCCTTTCAGAAAAACACGGTCTCCTTGTTTCAGTTCAAAATTCAATCCGGTGATCACATGTTCTTTTCCATCCCGATATTTTAAGGAAAAATCCCTGCATTCGATCAGCCGTTCTTTGTAATGGGAAAGCGGCATAATCTTTAAATCTTTTACCGTTTCGATATCTTTTAACAGCCCTTCCTTTTTCTCGATCTCCCGGTCCATTCTCTCCTCGTACGCTTTGACGCGCGACTGCATTTTCTTCGTCTTTGCTCCGATATACGATCGTGTCGATATCGATCTGTCATGTTCTTTGGCTGGATCATACCCAATCTTGGTATTTTCATTTTTTTCTGCCCAGCGCGAAGAACGGTCGGCGGCTGCCTTTAGTTTTCCAATTTCTTTTACATGTTTTTCATGTTCCATTCTGGCGAAGTTGTCTGCTTTTTCCTTATTTTCCCACCAGCTGGAAAAATTGCCGCTCTGCACTTCGATCGAGGCCCGGTTTAAAACCAGCACATGATCGATACAGGCGTCCAGCAGATCCCTGTCGTGGGATACCAGAATAAATCCTTTTTTTGACGCCAGATATTTTTTGATAATCTCTCTGGCGTCCTGATCCAAATGGTTGGTGGGTTCATCGATCAGCAGAAAATCATTTTCACCGGAAAAAAGGACTGCAAGCATGACCCTGGTCCGCTCCCCAAAGCTTAACGTACCAAATGGTCTGTACAAAAGTTCTGCGTCCATATCCACTTTTTCCAATTCACAAAGAACTCTCCAGCTCTCTACTCCCGCTTTCCAGTCTTCCATCAGCTCCGCTGCTGTCCGTTCCAGATCTTTTTGTTTCACCGGATACGGAAAATAATCGAAGACAACCGATCGGGTGATCGCTCCCTGGTATTCGTATTTTCCCAGGAGTAACTGAAGAAACGTTGTCTTTCCCTTTCCGTTTCTTCCCACAAAACCAAGCTTCCAGCTAGTGTCGATTGAAAACGATACATTTTCAAAGATTGTATCATAACTTCCTTCATACCCAAAGGTTAGATTACTGACATTGATCTGTGCCATAAAAACTCCCTTCTGCCTGTTTTTCTTTTTCTCACGGCATAAAAAATTCTGCCTAGAGTATTTAAAAAGCGAGCCCGCTTTGCGTACGCAAAACAGACCCGCATCCTAAACAGACACAGCGTGCATGGCACTGGTGTCGGAACATAACGAATCGTCTAAGTATCTAATTTAAGCGTACACAAAATAACCCGTTTCAAACAGGTCTTACCAAAATACAATTGTGTTTTCCAGCTTAAATTATTTCAGATACATTCCCTCACCTTTACACGTTCATGTTCTTTCTTTTTTCTATTCATGCTTTAAAGCGTCTTCGAAAAGCATTTTTCAAATATGCTCTATGCATAGTTGGACAATATCACAGATTTGCTGATCTGTCAATGCCAAACTAATTTCTCAGCATCTTTCCATTTTACATAAAAATAGTACAAGACCTTCCAAAAATGCCAGATCTCTGGGCTGGAACATCCTTTTCCACTCAGAAAAAATCCCCATGCCGGATCAAATGCCCGGGTTCAGCTACCAGAAACTGCTCATCCCATTCTCCCGACACCAGTTTTTCCAGGATTCGGTTACTTCCCTGCACATAGTCCAACGCTGCATGAATCATATCTGCATTTTTCTGCGCCTGCTCCGCATACGCAAGTTCATAACAATCATTATACCCGGTATCAATGATATCCAGAAAATAATACTGGTCAAACCACATGTGGAACAACGTTTCTTCATCTAGTCCCTGAAATTCCTTGGATGCTTTCCGATAATCTTTCAATAGTGATAACACAGAAAATTTTTCGGGCTCATCCTCATAAAGATACAGATGCCCGCTCTCCTTGCGGTTGGGGATGTACCGGTCATCTGTGGCTAAAAGCAGGGACACACAATCATCTACTCTTGGAATCACAGTCCTTACCTGTGCCCGCACCTGGTCCCAAACTCCTCCGCAAAATCCCATGGCAGCCAGAATCGTATCCGGCTTCCTTTTTCTTTTTTCCAGTTCCTGCCAGATCACCGTTTTCATAGTCGCCGGCTCTACGTGATAGATCCGGTCAATGACTATAATCGGATAATTGGTATGCATCTTCTCCTGTGCCCGTTTCACATAACGTTCCAGCGAACTGCAAGTCAAAATGACGGTTTCTTTTTCCATATTCGTGCTCCTCGTACAATATATAAAAATTGATTTATCTGCGTCGTTTACCGTAAGTTTTTCTTTCTATGTTATACTACAATAGTTTTGATGTTGGGGTCAAAACCATAAATAACTTTGTCCTCTATTTCTATAAAGAGTTTTCTGAAATTCAATGCTGCTATCTTGGAACCGAAAAAGAACTTGCCCCGCTGTTTCCCACGAGGTATCTTTTCCAAGTGGTAATTCTTGCGTATATTCGATGGAACAGTTTCCACTCCATTACGCAGCCTTGTATAATTTTTGAATTCTTTGCTATTCATGTTCCGTTGGATTTTCGCACGTTCATGCGCTGCTTTGGATGTTACTATTTTTGCAACCTTCTTAAAGATCTTCGGCTTGCATTGATCCTGCTACGGACAGTTGGCACACTGCTCATGCAGAGAGGAAACGGCACACTGATTGCTTGGTTTCATATAAGAACAGCTTTTCGGTGCATGGCCGGCTGGACATCGGAGGACTTTTGTTCCCTCTTCGTTGAATTCAAAATCAGCAAGGATATCCGGAGCCGGTTTCTCCGTCAGACTTGTGGTAATCAGTTCTACGTTTTTATGAGCTGCAAGTTGTGTGTTTTCTGTTCCACTATATGCTCCATCCGTGACTATAACAGTCCGTTCTTCCTGGTTATCCATCTGCGCAAGGTGCTCCTGGATAAACTGACTGTCACTATGGTTGTTTTGCTCATACTGGTACTCTGTTACAACAGAACCATTGGCTCCAACGGATTCTTCAAGATTAGCAGCATATCCTCGATGCTCTTTTCCTGCTTTATTCCGGAATGTCGCTTCAGGGTCAGAAGGATTCTGCAGCATGGTTGATTTCATGCCGCCGTCTTCTTTCGTGCGGAGTCTTCGGTTTTCATTTTCAACAATGGTCTGTTCTGACAGGCATCTGACAAACAGATCATACTCTGTTGAATCATTGTAATCAGACTCACACAGGGCAAGAAGTTTATCCGCATCCGTTAAGAGTTGCTTCATGCGCTCATCTGCATCGGTACTGCGCTGACGATAAATCACTCTGTTAAAATCGTTAGGATCGATATAATGTTTTAAATCGTCAGACAGAACGGAACCATTGATTTTATTCACATACATCGCCAGCTTTACAATGCAGGTGTATATCAGTTCCATTCGGCTGAGCCTGCGGACGTTGGATTCGATCATCACGGAATCCATACGTCTGACTTTACCGCTGATTCCCATCAGTTTTGCAATGGAAGCACTTAAATCTTTCACACAATCATGGTAAAGATCCTTGTTGTGAAGTGTTTCATAATCATAGCGCCTCTTGCGGAAACGGCTTAAGGTCTTGTCACTCAAAGGCTGTTCTTCAAAACTTGTTGTGTGCAGTGCGTACTGAATTCGAAAATCCAGCATAAGATTTTCGACCATCTCGTCATCGGAATAATCAAAAAGCTCTTTGATAATGAGCGCACCAACAATCACGTTGACCGGAGTATTCGGTCTGGATGCCTTATCGCTGTATAAGGCAGAAAAACGCTTTTCATCAATGGCAGGAAATATTTCATCGGCAAAGACTTTTGCCCAGGATTTTTCCAATGCTTTTTGTTCTCTGGCAGTTAATCCAGAAAAACTATCTGTAAATGACATTTGCTGGTAAGTATTTTCTTTGAATGACATAGAGATTGCCTTCTTTCCTACTAAGATATCTCTATTATACAGCAAGTAAACCATTTAGGCTTGTATTTACTACAAAATATATGAACTTTTCAAGGTACTATAGAGGGGCTTTTGACCCCAACATCATAGTTTTAAAATAATATAAAGCAAACGGATAAAAATATTTTCTCCGTCATAAACTTCAAAAAGAGAGGGAAAAACTTATGATTTTTTATTTTACCGGAACTGGTAATTCGCTTTGGGCTGCAAAAGAAATTGGAAAAGAGCTGAATCAGCCTGTTGAGAATATTATAAAACAGAAAACAGAAAGCAATTTTTTCTGCAAAGACGATATAATCGGTTTTTGTCTTTCCTACCTACATGAGCGATCTGCCATGGATTGTAAAAGAATTTTTATTGAAGTTAACGGTCAATCCTGACTGCTATACTTTTGTCGTCATGACTTCTAACAATGGAAAAAGCGGAAATTCTTTTGTCAGCCAAGTCAGGCACTTTCCCGCAGCGGTGCAAACCTGTCGGCTGTCTTTGATCTGCAGATGCCAGGCAACTGTTTAATCAGCTCAGAGCAGGAAAATCTGGAACGACTGAAAAAAGCACCGGAACGGTTAAAATCTATCATATCTTTTATAAAAGAACGAAAAACAAACTTTACATCTGACGGAAGTCTGCCAAAAGAAGATTTTGTTACTGCATCGTATTTTTATGGAGGACATTCCTGTGCAGCCTGTTATGCCTGTCTTCACTGGTGTCCCAAGAATGCTACCCTGCTTAAAGTTCCATTTTTGAAACATCGTCCGCAGTATCATCATCCAGATGTAACGCTGGCGGAAATCAAAGAATAAGTCTGTAAACGGCGCCCCGGTCCTGCATTCAGATGATCTGCAGGGCCGGGGCGCTTTGCAATTTATGTGCGTGTAAGATGTTGGCTTTTTATTTTCGCTCCGTCTCGCATACGATGATATGTTTGCTCTTCTCATACCCGGGAACTTTCCGGTCCGTGATAAAAATCGGTTTTTCGAAGTCTGCGAAGGTGACGGAGCTGATGCTGTTAAATTTGCTTGCGTCGCAGAGGACGTAGCACTGGCGGCACTGTTCCATGGCGGTCTTTTTGGTGACGGCCTCGTTGACGTCCGGGGTTGTGCAGCCGCTTCTTCGGGTTACGCCATTTGTTCCGAAAAAGCCTTTGGTGAAATGATACTCCTGGATCGTGCGGATTGCCTGGTTTCCGACGACGGCTTCTGTGGAGCTTTTGAGCTCGCCGCCTACCAGAATGACCTTAAACCCGCGTGATGCCAGCCGCCGTGCGTGGTCAACGGCGTTTGTCACGAAAACGGCGGAGGTTGCCCGGATGAAATCGATCATATGCGCCGTTGTCGTTCCCGCGTCGAGAAAGACGAAATCGTCCGGCTCGATGAGGGATGCCGCATATTCTGCGATTTTCCGTTTGGCATCGCAGTTCAGCTCATTTTTCTGTGCAACGGTGTACTCGTGTGCCGTCACCTTCTGGCCGGCTTCCACGGCGCCGCCGAATACCTTTTCCAGCTTGCCCTCCTTGTCGAGCGCTGTGATATCGCGGCGTACCGTGGACTCCGATGTATCGAGAAGATCCCGGACTTCCGTCACGGTGATGCTTCCCTTTTCTTTTAACAGTTTCAAAATTATCTCATGTCTCTGCTGTGTTAACATTTCTTTCCTGCCTTATATTCTGCCACGTTTGTTTCCAGAATGATCTTGCGGAGCGGAAGGATGCTTCCCGGAGAAACGGAAAGTTCATCTACGCCCATCGCAAGGAACTCTTTTGTCAGCTCCTGGTCAGCGCCGAGTTCGCCGCAGATACCGGCCCAGATGCCGGCTTTGTGTGCATTCTCCACAACCATCTGAATCATGCGCAGGATCGCCGGGTGATGCGGATCAAAGAACGGATCCAGCTTTGTGTTCTGGCGGTCGATCGCGAGGGTGTACTGACTGAGGTCGTTCGTTCCGATACTGAAGAAATCAACCTCTTTTGCCAGCTCATCGCTGATGATGGCAGCCGCCGGGGTCTCGATCATGATACCCTGCTCTGGATTTCCGTACTCAATGCCCTGCTCAGCGAGAGAAGCTTTTACTTCCTCCACAATCGCTTTGATCTGGCGAACCTCGCCGACACTTGTGATCATTGGATACATAATGGCAATTTTTCCATATGCGCTTGCGCGGAACAGCGCGCGAAGCTGTGTCTTGAAGATCTCCGGCCGCGTCAGGCAGATGCGGATCGCACGGCAGCCAAGTGCCGGGTTCTCCTCTTTTTCCATCTCGAAATAATCGCACTGTTTATCGGCACCGATATCGAGGGTACGGATGATGACGCGTTTTCCCGCCATCGTCTCTGCTGCCTGTTTGTAGATACGGAACTGCTCCTCCTCTGTTGGATAGTGATCCTGCTCAAGATAGATAAACTCGCTTCGGAACAGGCCGATGCCGCCCGCGTCGTTCTGCATGACAGCCGCAAGGTCTTTGATGTTTCCAATATTAGCATACAGCAGAATTTTCTGTCCGTCCAGTGTAATATTTTCTTTTCCCTTTAAGGTGAGGAGCAGTTTTTTTCTTTCCTCCTCCTCGATGCGACGCTTCTGCATGGCAGCAAGAGTCTCCTCGTCCGGATCAACATAGATGGTTCCATCGGATCCGTCCACGATGCCGAGCTTTCCGTCTACGCTCTCATCCAGCGGAAGCGGTGTTCCGACCAGTGCCGGAATCGCCATGGTTCTTGCAAGGATAGCGGTGTGGGAATTTAAAGAACCGTGTACGGTAACAAAGAAAGAACTTTGTCCTTATCCATCTGTACCGTCTCAGACGGCGCAAGGTCATCTGCCACGATGATCGCCGGTTCGTCGTTTAAGGATGCGTCGGTGTCGTCTCCGTTTAAGATGGAGATCAGACGCTCGGAAATATCCTTTACGTCTGCCGCGCGCTCTCTCATGTAATCATCGTCCATGGCAGAAAACATCTGCGCAAAGTTGTCGCCTGTCGTTGCAACGGCATACTCAGCGTTGACGCCCTGGCTCTTGATAATATTCTCGACGGACTCGTTGTAGCCGTCGTCCTCCATCATCATCTGATGTACCTCGAAGATCGCTGCATTGGCCTCGCCAACCTCTTTGCATGCTTTTTCATACAGAACGCCAAGCTGTGCGATTCCTTTTGCCTTTGCTTCCTCAAACCGTGCCATCTCCGCATCCGGATTTTCTACTTTCACACGTTTTACCTGACGCTCATTCTTTTTGTATACGCGGATCTTTCCGATCGCAATGCCGGAAAATACGCTTTTTCCCTGATAAATCTGCATAAGTTTTCTCCACCTTTGTTCTCGATATCCGAATTTTCTGTCCAGACAGCCGGAGCGTGTTTAAAAAGGATTTCTTAGTTTCAGAAAGTTTTTCAAACACGCTCCGGCCGATTACTATATTGTAATTCTCCAGAGCCCCATCTCAATTCCGCTTACGCTCCATTTCGATGTGGCTTCTCGCCATATGGAATTCCAGAAAAAAGCACTCATTCATGCAAGCATGATTCGCACTTTTTTCTTCCATTCCGCATGGCTCTGTAGAATTACAAGTTCTCTTTCATGAAATTGCTGATTGCTTCGTATGCAGCATCTTCATCTGCTCCATCGAAGGTCAGGGTAACTTCTTCGCCCTGTTTTACAGCCAGTCCCATGATGCCGAAGATGGCTTTGCAGTTCATGGCTTTTCCGTCTTTTGCGATCTTGATATCACAGGAAAATTCTTTGACTGCTTTTACCAGCATTCCTGCCGGACGAGCGTGGATTCCTTCTGGATCTGTTACAACATACTTAAATTCTTTCATGATTTTTTCCTCCCATAGGATCTTTGATATTTTTATTTTACTTTGTTTTCTGTCTTTTTTCTACTCTTTTATGCAACTTTTTTCTTTAAAACTCCAAGCAGAACTGCGGATACCACTGTTCCGATGACAACTGCCACCAGATAAAGCAGCGCATTTCCCATAACCGGTACAACGAAGATGCCGCCGTGCGGTGCCATTAAGGTACAGCCAAATGCCATGGAGAGCGCACCTGCGAGGCCAGAGCCGATGATGCAGGCCGGAAGAACGTGGATCGGGTCTGCTGCTGCGAATGGAATCGCACCCTCGGTGATGAAGGCAAGTCCCATGATGAAGTTGGTCGGACCGGATTCTCTTTCTTCTTTTGTAAATTTATCTTTGAACAGCAGGGTTGCAAGTGCAATCGCACACGGAGGAACCATACCGCCGATCATAACGGATGCCATAATGTCGTAGTTTCCTGCTGCGATGGCTGCTGTTCCGAATACGTAAGCTGCTTTGTTGAACGGGCCGCCCATGTCGATGGCCATCATGCCGCCGAGGATCATGCCAAGGATCAGCTTGCTGGATCCGCCCATGGAAGCAAGACCATTGTTCAGTACCGTGTTGACGGTTCCCATGATCGGCTCTACAATGAAGAGCATCAGAAGTCCCATCGCAAGGATGCCGACTACCGGGTAAATCAGAACCGGCGCAATCTTTTCGAGTGCTTCCGGAAGTTTCTCACATGCTTTGCGGAGGACAAGGATAATGTAGCCTGCTGCAAAACCGGCAACAAGTGCTCCAAGGAAACCGGAGGTTCCGCTCGATGCCATCATACCGCCGACAAAACCAAGGGCAAGTGCCGGCCGGTCGCCGATTGCCATGGCGATGTAGCCTGCAAGAACCGGGAGCATGAAGCCGAATGCCACGCCGCCGATCTGTTTGAACATCGCTGCAGCCGGGGTAATCGTACCGAAGTTTGATCTGGCTGCGGCATCAAGGGAGTTCATATCAACAAGAAGTCCGTCGATCAGGAATGCAATTGCGATCAGAATACCGCCGCCGACAACGAACGGAAGCATATGGGAAACACCATTCATCAGCTGGGTGTACAGCTGGTGGCCGATACCGCCGCTGTTCTTCTTCGTGCTTGCTGCGGCTGTCTGCGCATTGCCGCTCTTGTAAACCGGTGCGTTTCCGGACATCGCAAGCTCGATCAACTCATCTGCTTTGCTGATACCGTCGGATACCTGGCGCTGGATGACTTTCTTTCCGTCGAAACGATCCATCGGAACCTGTGCGTCGGCTGCAACGATGATGCAGTCCGCATCGGCGATTTCCTGTGCAGTCAGCACGTTTTTCGCTCCGCCGGAGCCTCGTGTCTCGACTTTTACGAAGCATTCTTTTGCTTTCGCTGCTTTCTCGATTCCCTCGGCTGCCATGTAAGTGTGGGCAATACCGGTCGGGCAGGAAGTAACGGCGAGAATCTTCACCTGATTTTCTTTTGCTTCCACCGGCTCTGCAAGACGCTCATCTACGCTCTTTTTCTCTTCATCGGCGCGGTCGATAATGGCAAGGAACTCTTCCGGTGTCCTTGCGTTTCGAAGGCTCTTGGTGAACTCTTCATCCATCAGCATCATGGAAAGTTTACTTAAGACATCGAGGTGAACGTTGTCTTTTGTGTTCGGCGCTGCGATGAGGAACAGCAGGGTGACCGGCTCTCCATCGAGAGAATCAAAATCAACGCCGTTCGGGATCACCATGGCTGCAAGGCCCGGTTTGTTTACTGCATCACATTTTCCGTGCGGAATCGCAATTCCCTCTCCGATTCCTGTGGTGCTCTCTTCTTCTCTTGCGTAAACCTGTGCGCGGTACGCATCTTCGTCTGTGATCTTTCCGCTTTTGACCATCAGCGCTACGGCTGCATCAAGCGTTTCCTGTTTGCTTTTCGGTGCGGCATCCAGCGCAATACTGCGGATGTCCAGCAACTCTGTGATTCTCATGAGACGTCCTCCCTTTTATTTTGTAATCTGTTCGTAGACAGATGCAATTTCCTCCCGGGTTGCAAGGTTTTCAGAAAAAGCACTTGCACTTCCCGCTGCGATTCCCATATGGAACGCATGGAGGTAATCTTCTTTTTCCATGTAGCCTGCCATGAATCCGGCTACCATCGAGTCTCCTGCGCCGACGCCGTTGATAAGCTTTCCTTTCGGGGCCGGAGCTTCAAAGACCTCACCGGATGCGGCAACGAGAACGGCTCCTTCGCCTGCCATGGAAACCAGAACGTTCTGTGCGCCCTTTTTCTGCAGCTGTTTTGCATACGGAACAACCGACTCTCTTGTCTTTAATTCCACACCGAAAATCTCGCCGAGTTCGTGATTGTTCGGTTTGATGAGGAACGGGTGGTACGGCAGAACCTTCATCAGCAGATCACGGGTCGCGTCTACGACGATGCGGATGCCCTTGCCGTCGAGCATTTCCATAATTTTCTGATAGGCATCATCTGCCATGGATGACGGGATGCTGCCTGCGAGGAAGAGAACGTCGCCCTCGCCGAGTGCGGAAAGCTGTTTCATCAGCTCTTCCACTTTTTTCTCCGGGATTTCGGGTCCCTGTCCGTTGATCTCAGTTCCGTCAATGCTCTTTAATTTGACATTGATGCGGGAATATCCTTCTTCCAGCCAGATGCAGCCGTTTTTAATTCCCATCTGGTCGAGCCGTCCCGCGATTTCTTTTCCGGTAAAGCCTGCCAGAAATCCGAGCGCTGTGCTCTCAATTCCAAGGTTTCCAAGTACGGTCGATACGTTGATTCCTTTTCCGCCCGGAAGCATCAGCTCGGAGCTTGTGCGGTTGGTAAGGCCGAGCTTGAAGTCTTCCACCGATACAATGTAGTCCAGAGACGGATTGAATGTCACTGTGTAAATCATATTTCCCTCCTGCATTATTTTGATCGTGTTTGCTTTGATGAACTTATTATATCGTCATATTCATTCAAAATCAATCATTAATATTTCATGAATTTTACCTTCTCTTTTTGTCGTATTTGCATAAGTTTAGAGTTTTATGACGGATTTCCACGTTTTATCGCCCTGTTTTGACCGAGTTTGACTGATTGTCATCTTTTCTACCCTGTCACGCATCGATCACTTTATTCTCTCCATTTCGGTTATTTTTTATCAGACACTTTCTTTCTGTTCTCATTTTTGTACTTTACTTTTTCCGGATTTGGTACTAAAGTGAAGAGAAATCAAAAAAAGGATTTTCAGAAGAGGTGATTTTATTTGAAACGATACTATATTCTTCACTATTTTGATCCCGCCAATGTGGGCAGTTTTCTGCTTGTCTCACTGCTCGGCCTGATTCTGGTGCTTGCCCTTGTGCTTCTGATTGCAAAATTGCAGATTCAACGGCAGCTAAAAGAGGAGACAGAGGAAAAAGCAAAAAAAATACGCCGGAAAAAACACCAGCGCAGGCAGTATCAGATTGTGGAAAGCTTTTATGAGCTGGTTTTCTCCGGCACTTCGATTCTTCTCTTCCTCTCCCTCTATTACATTATCGATGAGCGTCTGCCGCAGATTTCGATGTACTGGGAGAAATATCAGGATGTGGTGCTTCTTGTCTTTATCGTGCTCTCCGTCTTTCTGACGAGCTGGCTCGATGTGGTTCTGGTAAAGCTCACGCACCTTGACCCGGAGCAGAAGGCGTCGGTGCGGCTGATTTCGGTCTTCTATATTGTACTGATTCTTTTGTACATCCGCTTTATCTACGAGGACACGAATTACGACGGCCTGATTCTCTATTTCCTGACACTGACGGTCGGCCGCTTCCTGTATTTCGACTTTACGGTCAAGAGTTTTCTTGAAACGATGCGGGGCGTGTTGGAAAATCTACCGCTTCTTGTCATCATGAGCGCCTACTCCGGTTTCGTGTGCTGGTATGGGTTCCATGTCGGCTTTCTGCTGAAATCAAATGGTGTCATTTTGAGCACCTTTCTTGCCCATCTGTTTATGGACTGCTCGATCTTTCTGCTCCACAAAACAGGAATTTTAAAGCATGTGATACGAAAAATTTAAAACCGGCATTTTTTTACCAGCCATATATCAAAAGCTCTGCAGATCAGAATTTTGCATTTTCTGTTCTGCAGAGCTTTTCTTATTTAACGTTCTTTTTTACATGCCAAACAGCAGTGCAAAGCCATGTACGACAAAAGCTGCCAGCCAGGCGATCACACACTGTGAAACGACAACACCGGCTGCCCATCTGCCGCCAAGCTCCCGCTTGATGGAAGCGACTGCCGCCACACACGGCGTATAGAGGAGGCAGAAAACCAGAAGGCTTAATGCGGAAACCGGTGTCAGAATTTCGGTCAGCTGCGCGGTCGTGCCGAACAGTACGGAAAGTGTGGAGACGACACTCTCCTTTGCCATAAATCCGGTTAGAAGGGCGGTCGATACTCTCCAGTCTCCAAATCCAAGCGGCCGAAAAACCGGGGCGAGACGGCCGGAGACAACGGCGAGAATGCTGTCCTTGGAGTCCTCCACGACATTGAGATGCGTTCCAAAGGTCTGTAAAAACCAGATCACAATCGTGGCAACAAAAATGACGGTGAATGCCCGCTGCAGGAAGTCTTTTGCCTTATCCCACAAAAGCTGTCCGACATTTTTTGCCCCCGGCATGCGGTAGTTTGGAAGCTCCATGACAAACGGAACGGCTTCCCCCTGGAATAAAGTTCCCTGCATCAGCATCGCCATCAGGACAGCCATGAAGATACCACCGAAATACAGAAGAACCATCACAAGGGCACTGTATTTCGGGAAGAATGCGGCGGTAAAGAACGCGTAAATCGGAAGTTTTGCCGAACAGCTCATAAACGGAGTTAATAGGATCGTCATTTTCCGGTCACGCTCGGAAGGCAGGGTGCGGCTCGCCATGACGCCCGGCACGGTACAGCCAAAACCGACCAGCATCGGCACGATACTGCGGCCGGAGAGGCCGATTTTCCGGAGCAGCTTATCCATCACAAATGCCACGCGCGCCATATAGCCGCTGTCTTCCAGAATGGACAGGAAGAAAAACAGGGTGACGATGATCGGAAGGAAGCTTAAGACACTTCCGACGCCGTTAAAAATACCGTCAATCACAAGGGAATGAAGCACCGGATTGACGCCCCATGCTGTCATGGCGCTGTCCACGAGCTCGGTCAGTTTTCCGATCAGAATCTCCAGCACACTCTGCAGCGATGCTCCGATCACATGGAAGGTCAGGAAAAAGACAGCCGCCATAATCCCGGCAAAACATGGCAGAGCCGTATATTTTCCGGTCAGCACACGGTCAATTTCTGTGCTCCGCACATGCTCGCGGCTCTCTTTTGGTTTTACCACGGTCTCACGGCAGACTTTTTCAATAAAATTAAAACGCATATCCGCAATCGCCGCCGCGCGGTCCAGGCCGCGCTCCGTCTCCATCTGACAGACGATATGCTCGAGCATCTCTTTCTCGTTTTCATCGAGGGCCAGCTGCTCCAGGATCAGCGCATCGCCCTCTGCCAGCTTGCTCGCCGCAAACCGCACCGGAATATCCGCCCTTGCGGCGTGATCCTCGATCAGATGCATGATCGCATGCAACGCACGGTGGACGGCACCGCCGTGGTCATTCGCCTCACAGAAGTCCTTTCTGCCCGGTTTTTCCTGGTATTTGGCCACATGGACAGCATGGGCAACCAGTTCATCGATTCCCTCGTTTTTTGCAGCGGAAATCGGGATAACCGGGATGCCAAGTCTCTCTTCCATCTGGTTCACGAGCACAGAACCGCCGTTTTCGCGTACCTCATCCATCATGTTGAGGGCCAGTACCATCGGAACGTCGAGTTCCATCAGCTGCATCGTCAGATACAGGTTTCGTTCGATATTTGTCGCATCTACAATATTGATGATGCCGCGCGGATGCTCGTTCAGAACGAAATTCCGGGTGACGATCTCTTCGCTTGAATACGGCGACATCGAATAAATGCCGGGAAGATCGGTGACCAGCGTGTTTTTCTGGCCGCGGATTTCACCGTCCTTCCGGTCTACGGTCACGCCGGGGAAGTTTCCGACGTGCTGGTTGGATCCCGTTAATTGGTTGAACAGGGTGGTCTTGCCGCAGTTCTGGTTTCCGGCCAGCGCAAAGGACAACAGCTCTCCTTCCGGCAGCGGATGCTCCTCTGCCTTATTGTGGTACTTTCCGCCCTCTCCAAAGCCGGGATGCGGAATCGCTCTGGCATCCGGCTGCTCCTTTTCTTTTACGGTATCCCGCACCTCATCAATTTCAATCCGTCCGGCATCGTCAAGGCGAAGTGTCAGCTCATAGCTGTGAATCCGTACTTCCACAGGATCTCCCATCGGTGCATACTTTACCATTGTTACCTCCGCACCTGGAATGATTCCCATATCGAGGAAGTGCTGCCGCAGCGCACCCTCTCCTCCTACGGTACGGACAGTCGCCGTTTTTCCGATCGGCAGTTCTTTCAATGTCATATCTGTCTCTCCTTGTTGATTCTCATTATCATTAACAAGTATATGACACGATTCGACTGCGGTCAAGCGCCTGCCGCTATTTACTGTTTTCTTTCTTCCAGTTTTTTCTGTACACTTGGAAACCGCTCGAGATCCGTGTGTGGAATTGCCTGGGCGGCTGCCATCATGGAAATAAAGTCAGAGACCTGACCAAACTGAATATAAACCATCTCCTCGAGAATCCGGTCAATCTCTTCGATTCGGGTTCTGTCCAGCAGAATTTTTTCCGCTCCCTCTAACGACGTATTTCCAGCGCAGATGAGGCGTTCCCGGTCCATATCCGGATACATGCCGATTGTGATGGCTGACTCCTTCGAGACGTGTTTTCCAAACGCGCCCGCCGCATAAAACCGGTCGATATCTTCCATGGAGATGCCGGATTCACGCATCATGTACTCAACCATCGTATAGGCGGCCGATTTCGTCCGCAGAAATTCGGCGATATCGCTCTGATAAAAGTTCAGTCCTTCCCTGTACTCGACACACCATTCTCCCGTCTTCGGATCTTCTTTGATCTTTTCTGACCGCTCCGGCTGCAGGGTACCGAACAGGTTGATCCATCCATTTAGGAATAATTCCGCGAGCAGATCGATAATGCCGGAACCGCAGATGCCCTTTGGCTTACCCTCTCCGATTACATGGCACTGGATTTTCCCGTCTTCTATTTTTACCGTATCAACAGCGCCTTCTGCAGCTCGCATGCCGGTTTTGACCACGCCGCCCTCGAGCGCCGGACCGGCAGCGCCTGCGCCGCAGAGCAGAAATTCCCGGTTTCCGACGACAAGCTCGCCGTTCGTTCCGATATCAAAAAAAACGCTGATCGTTTCTTTTTATAGAGTTCCGTTGCGATCATACCGCTTAATATATCACCGCCCAGGTAATTGGATTTTCCCGGCACGCAGTAGACACATCCCTTCATGGGAAATCCCATCTCTTTCGCCGGAAGGAATCCGACGCGGTCTGCGCGCACGGCGTACGGGGATGAAAAGACGCAGAACGGATCCAGTCCCAGCAGGAAATGGATCATCGTTGTGTTGCCGGATACGACCATTGAGAGAACATCCGACGGCGCAATTCCTGTCTTTTGGCGAAGTTTTTCAAAGAGCAGTGTAAATGTCTCCATCGTACACGCACGGATGTCCTGCAGTACCTCCGGTTTATCCTTACAGGCAAAGATTCTCGTCAGAATATCGGTTCCATAGGCAGTCTGGCGGTTGTATTCGCTCTCCTCGGCAAGCACAGTACCGTCGCTGCAGTTTACCAGGCGCACAACGACGGTCGTACTTCCAAGATCAGCGGCATAGCCGTAATGCTCTGCTGCTGTATCGCCCGCTTCCAGATCAACCGCCTGCCAGATGCTTCCATTCCATGCGAGGGAAACCGTTATGTTATAGTCTGCCTCGTCGCAGATGGGATGCAGTTTCTGCAGCGCTGGAAGGGTAAATGATGCGGTGATTCCTTTCTCTTTTAATGCATCCAGTATCCGCATCTGGCTGGAGCGGGCGTCCTCCTCCGTCGGCGGGACCAACCCCAGATACTGTTTCTGTGTTATTCCTCTATTCATTATTACTTCCTCATTTCCTGATCATTTTTCTGTTTCTTATTGTAGCACTTTTCTCTTTTCCAGAGAACTTATTTTTTTCACATTTTTACTACATTTCCATCACAGATTCCCATTATACTGCAAAGCATAGAAACAAAAAAGGAAGCAAACAAAACCGGAAGCCGATTCCGGAACACAGTTTAAAATACAGATACCAGAAAGGAAGCATTTATTATGATGGACTACAGAAACAACTACAATAACGAAAACGAAACCAATAATGAGAACATGATGGCAGCAGAGCAGAACAGCTTCAACGGAAAAAAACCTTCTTCCAAAAATAAAAAAGCTGCTAAGCTTGCAAAAAAATCGGAGCCATCGCCTTAAGCGCAGTTCTGTTCGGCGGTGTTGCCGGCGGTACCTTCCAGGCAGTCAACCACTTTGCCGGAAGCACGACAGCCACTGCAACAACAACCACTGCACAGCAGACGACTTCCAACAGCAGCCTCTTAAAAGCCGCTGCCACATCCTCAAGCTCCACTTCCACCGGAACGATGGATGTTTCCACGATTGCGAAAAACGCAATGCCGTCGATCGTCTCCATCACAAACCAGTCCGTACAGGAAGTACAGAACTACTTCAGCATGTTCGGTTACGGTGCCCAGACTCCGCAGACCGAGGAGACCACAAGCTGCGGTTCCGGTATCATCATCGGAAAGAATGACACCGAGCTTCTGATCGTCACCAATAACCATGTAGTAGAAGATGCCGATACTCTTTCTGTTAGTTTTGTAAACAATCAGGTCTGCAAGGCAAATATCAAAGGTACCGATGCCGATAACGATCTTGCCGTCATCGCCGTTCCGCTCTCCGAGATCCCGGATGACACGATGAGCAGCATCGCTGTTGCCACGATGGGCGATTCTGATTCCGTTGAGGTCGGCGAGCAGGTCGTTGCGATCGGCAACGCACTCGGCTACGGCCAGTCCGTTACGACCGGTATCATCAGTGCTGCAAACCGTGTGATCGACAGCGATTCCTCTTCTGACGGAAGCTCCGATGGAACAACGGCAGATACTTCTTCCACCGATACAACCGGAAAGACCTACTTACAGACCGATGCAGCCATCAACCCTGGCAACAGCGGCGGCGCTCTTCTGAACATGAACGGAGAGGTCATCGGTATCAACTCCGCAAAACTTGCTTCTACAGAGGTAGAGGGCATGGGCTATGCAATCCCGGTCTCCCGTGTTTCCGATATCATTGAAAATCTGATGAATGAGCAGACCAGAACAAAGGTTGCCGCAGAAGATCAGGGAACGATCGGCATCAAATGCCTCGATGTCAGCAGCCAGATCCAGCAGGCATACAATATGCCGGCCGGCATCTATATCTCCGAAGTAACCTCCGGCAGTGCCGCTGAAAATGCAGGTCTGAAATCCGGATACGTTCTGACCAGCTTTGACGGACATTCCATCACCTCCACCAGCGAGCTGAAATCCCTGCTGCAGTATTACTCTGCCGGCGAAACCGTCGAGGTGGAAGTACAGGTTCCAGACAACGGATCCTATGAGACAAAGACCTTCTCCCTGACCCTCGGAACGAGCACCAGCTCTTCAGATGATCAGCAGAGCGATTCCCAGCAGAATGCGGGTTCATCCCGCTCTGCAGAGGGTGGAAATACCCTGACCTCCGCTACTCCTTCGATCTGACTGCCCGCTCTCCCGTGAAAGAAATCCATAAATAAAAAACATCATAAGCATGAAAGAAAGGCCCCGAAACATAACTCCAAATGTTTCGGGGCCTTTCTCCTATTCTCTTAATCCATTTCTTATTTTCTGCTCCTGCAACTGCCTCGCGGGCTGCTTTCTCTTCCGGATCTTCATCCAGAATGGAGAATGCAATATTGGTTGCATGGTCCGCGACACGCTCGAGTCCGGATACAAGATCGGAGAAGATCATGCCGGCTTCCGGCGTACATTCGTTGCGGGTCAGACGCTCTACATGCTTCTGCTGCAGATCCCGCTCCTCCTGATCAATGGAATTTTCAATATCAATGATCTCCTGCAGGTGCTGCAGATCATTCTTTGCAAACATTTCGATCGACTCATCGAGAATTTTTAATACCATATCCAGCATCTCGGAAAGATCCAGTTCGCCCTGTTTGCTGAAGGTCACATTGTCATTCGTCATCTGCACAGCAGAATCTGCGACATTCTCGGCATGATCACCAATCCGCTCGATATCATTGACCACATGGAACAGCGCACCGATGCGCATAACGTCTGATGTCGGCAGCGATGCCTGATTTAAGTGAACCAGATAGTTCGTAATCTCTTTGTTCAGGAAATTAATATTTTCCTCGACACGGTAGACCTCGTCGATTTCTTTCTGATCGCGGGTCACCAGCGTATTCATCGCGCGAATCAGATTTGTCTCTGCCATCTGTGCCATACGCTCCATCTCACGGACAGCCTGCAGAACTGCAGTCGTCGGGGACATCGCATGTTTCGAGCTGATGTAGGCAAGCTCGAACTTTTTGTCTTCCTCGTCATTTCCGCGGATGATAAAGTACGTTGCCTTCACCAGAAGCGGGGTAAACGGCAGCATCAGGAGTACCTGGCATACTTTGATGATCGAGTTTGCATTTGCGATCATACGGCCTGCTTCGTTTCCGGAAATACCCATAAAGAAGTCAACTACCTGTTTTCCAAACAGCAGGAAAATAATGGAGCAGACAATCGTTCCGGAGATGTTGAACAGCAGGTGGACACATGCCGCACGTTTTGCATCTTTTTTGCAGCCGAAGCTGGCAAGAATAGCGGACATCGTACATCCGATGTTGCATCCAAGCATCATAAACAGACAGATCGGAAGTCCCATCAAGCCCTCTCTTGCAAGAAGCATGATGATTCCGACCGTTGCAGAGTTACTCTGCAGAATCGCGGTAGCCACCCAGCCGACTAAGAACGCAAGAAACGGATTCGTCAGGGATCCGAGGGCGTTGACGACTGCCGGGATCTCTTTTGCTTCGTTCAGGGCTCCTGAGATACCGGAGATACCCATAAAACCAGAATACCAAAATCCCAAGATAACCTCGCCGAGACGGCTGATCGTCAGATTGTTCTTTACGAACATAACCATCAGAACACCGATGATGACAAACAGCGGCGCGATATCCGCAAGGTCAAACGCAATCAGCTGTCCGGTAACTGTCGTACCGATGTTTGCTCCGAGGATAATTCCAGGAGCCTGTGCCAGTTTCATCAGACCGGAGTTTACGAAGCTGACCACCATAACGGTTGTAGCGTTGGAGGACTGAATCAGCGCGGTAAAGAAAATACCGACCAGAAGACCGATCACACGGTTCTTCGTAAATACCTCCAGAATGCTTCTCATCTTGGATCCGGCAACCTTCTGCAGTCCTTCACTCATCAGCTTCATTCCATATAAGAAGAAGCCCAGACCGCCCATCAAAGACACTATTACACTCATATTCTTTTTTCTTCCTTGTCTTTTTCTGATGTCTTTTCAAAATCCCTGTCAAAGCATTTTCGTGTTTTGGTCTCAATATTTTACATTTCCTTAACGCAGATTTTACAAGACACCTTTTTTATCATAAAAGAAATCATGACATTTGTCTATAGAAAAATTAAAAATTTCGACAAGAAATTTTCAGATTCTTTCGTTTCTTTCTTGCATTCTACTTGATAATATTGTAACATTTAGGATGTTTCCATATTATGAGGCGACATTTCCGCCTACAAAATTCAAAAGGAGAGAAAACTATGGAAAAGTTTAGCAAGCTGATGGAAAACACATTCAAGCTGCGGGAAAATGGAACAACGGTCAAAACCGAGATCATCGCCGGTGTCACCACGTTCATGACGATGGCGTACATTCTTGCCGTCAACCCGAACATCCTTTCCTCCACCGGCATGGACCACGGCGCTGTCTTTACCGCAACGGCTCTGGCAGCCTTCCTTGGCACCCTGCTCATGGCACTTTTCGCCAATTATCCATTCGCTCTGGCACCAGGAATGGGCCTCAACGCCTATTTCGCCTACACCGTTGTTCTCGGCTACGGATATAGCTGGCAGGCAGCCCTGACCGCCGTTTTTGCAGAAGGTATCATCTTTATTGTACTTTCTCTGACCAACGTCCGTGAGGCGATCTTCAACTCCATTCCGGTCAGCCTCAAATCTGCAGTCAGCGTCGGCATCGGTCTGTTCATCGCATTCATCGGACTTCAGAATGCAAAAATTGTACTGCCGAACTCTTCAACCGTGGCAGGCCTCTATTCCCTGTCTTCCTACAATGCCAACCTGCAGTCTGCAGCCACATTAAACGGAACAGAGTATGTGGCAGGAACGTTTAACGATGTCGGAATCACCGTTCTGCTCGCAGTCATCGGTGTTATCCTCACCGCTGTTCTTGTCATACGCAATGTAAAAGGAAACATCCTCTGGGGAATTCTTGCAACCTGGATCCTCGGCATGATCTGCCAGGCATGCGGTCTCTACGTTCCGAACCCGGCAAACGGCTTCTACAGCCTGTTCCCGGATTTTTCCAACGGACTTTCCATTCCAAGCCTTGCCCCGATTTTCGGAAAACTGGATTTCTCCATTCTGAAAACAGGCGAGTTCTTCGTGATCATGTTTGCATTCCTGTTTGTCGATATGTTTGATACCATCGGAACTCTGATCGGTGTATCTTCCAAGGCAAACATGCTCGACAAAACGGAAAACTTCCGCGCATCAAGGGCGCGCTGATGGCAGATGCTGTTGCTACCTGCGCAGGTGCTGTTCTTGGTACTTCTACCACAACAACTTTCGTTGAGAGTGCTTCCGGCGTTTCCGAAGGCGGCCGTACCGGTCTTACCGCTGTTACCACTGCAATCCTCTTCGGCCTCGCTCTGTTCCTCTCCCCGATCTTCCTTGCCATCCCGTCCTTTGCAACGGCTCCGGCACTGATCGTGGTAGGCTTCTACATGCTGACCAACGTAGTCAACATTGATTTCAGTGATCTTTCCGAGGCGATTCCGTGCTACATCTGCATCGGAGCTATGCCGTTCTTCTACAGCATTTCCGAAGGTATTGCCATGGGAGTTATCTCCTACGTTGCAATCCAGATCCTGAGCGGAAAAGCAAAGAAAAAAAGATCAGCGTGATCATGTACATCCTGGCTGTTCTGTTTATCTTAAAATACCTTCTTCTGTAATGGCTTTTTAACGATACAGAACCGCATAAAAAGGCTCCTGTCCCACAGATTTTATTCTGTGAAACAGGAGCTCTTTTTATGCTCTGAATCAAAAATTTTTATTCTGCCAGGGTCCGGTAAAAGCAGGTGCGGTTTCCGGTGTGGCACGCTGCGCCGACCTGTTCTACTTTGGCAAGGATTGTATCGTTGTCGCAGTCGATCAGAAGCTGTTTTACATACTGCACATGGCCGGAGCTCAGTCCCTTCGTCCAGAGCTCATTGCGGCTTCTGCTCCAGTACGTCATTTTTCCAAGGCGCAGTGTCGTCTCAAACGCTTCTTCATTCATGTAGGCGAGCATCAGCACTTCGTCATTTTCCGCATCCTGTACAACAACCGGAACCATGCCGTCGCTGTTTGTCTTAAAATCCGCCCAGGTAAAATCACATTTTAATGCTTGTTTCATCTCTTGTTCTCCTCTTTTTCTGCTCTTACAGGCTGCCCTTGGTCGAGAGCACGCCGGCAATTCTCGGATCGAAGGAAGTTGCCTCATCGAGTGCCTTCGCAAATGCTTTGAACATCGCCTCGATGATGTGGTGGTTATTTCCGCCGTCAAGCACTTTGATATGCAGATTCATCTGCGCCGCATAGGAAACGGCGTAGAAGAATTCTTTTACCATCTCGGTCTCCATCTCTCCTACTTTCTCCCGTGTAAATTCTGCCTGGAAAGAGAGATACGGTCTGCCGCAGAGGTCAACGGCCGAGAGCACCAGTGTCTCGTCCATCGGAAGGATTCTGTCGCCGTAGCGGCGGATGCCCTGTTTGTCGCCGACTGCCTCGCGGATTGCAGTTCCGAGCACGATACCGGTGTCCTCGATCGTGTGGTGGCCGTCTACATCAAGATCTCCGTCTACAGAAACGGAAAGGTCGAAAAGACCGTGGCGGGCAAAGCCGTCGAGCATATGGTCAAAAAAGCCGATGCCGGTGTGGATGTCGCTCTTTCCCGTTCCATCCAGATTTAATGTCATGCGGATCTTTGTTTCTTTTGTCACGCGTTCTACGCTGGCTGTTCTGTTCTCCACTTACTCTTCCCCCTCAAAACGGACGGCAATCGAATTGGCGTGTGCCGTCAAGCTCTCTGATTTTGCAAAGCTCTCGATATCCTCGTGGATCTCGGAAAGGGCTTCTCTGGAATAATAGATGATGCTGGATTTCTTCACGAAATCGTCTACGGACAGCGGGGAGAAGAATTTTGCGGTTCCGTTCGTCGGCAGGATATGGTTCGGACCGGCAAAATAGTCACCGAGAGGCTCGCTGGAGTTCTCGCCGAGGAAAATAGCACCGGCGTTATGTACCTTCATCATATCCTCAAACGGGTTCTTCGTCACGATCTCGAGGTGCTCCGGTGCGATGGCATCTACGGTGTCGATCGCTTCCTGATGCGAATCGGTGACAAGGATGTAGCCGAAGTTGTCCAGTGATTTGGAGATGATGTCGCTTCTGGAGAGGACTTTTAAGAAACCGTCTACCTCTTCACTTACCTTCTCTGCCAGTTCCTGGGAGGTGGTAATGAGGATCGCACTTGCAAGCTCATCATGCTCAGCCTGGCTTAAGAGATCGGCTGCCACGAACCGCGGATTTGCAGTCTCATCAGCAAGGACAAGAATCTCACTTGGGCCTGCGATGGAGTCGATGCTGACATTTCCGTATACGGCTTTCTTTGCAAGGGCAACGTAGATGTTTCCAGGTCCTACGATTTTATCGACTTTTGGAATGCTCTCGGTTCCGTAAGCAAGGGCTGCAATTGCCTGTGCACCGCCGATTTTAAAGACGCGGTCCGCACCGGCTTCTTTTGCTGCCGCAAGGACAACCGGGTTGACTTTTCCGTCTCTGCCGCACGGCGTTGTCATGCAGATTTCTTTGACTCCTGCCACTTTTGCCGGAAGAATGTTCATCAGAACAGAGGACGGATACGCTGCCTTTCCTCCCGGAACGTATACGCCGACACGGTTCAGGGCGGTCAGCTTCTGGCCAAGCATCGTTCCGTTCTCGGTGGAGGTGAACCAGCTGTTCTGTTTCTGTTTTTCGTGGAACTCACGGATATTTTTCATGGATCTGCGGATGACACCGATCAGCTCTGGATCTACGATGTTGTACACTTCATCAATCTCTTCCTGTGTTACTTCTACGGTAGAAGCATCGAGTACCGCGTGGTCGAATTTCTCGGTATATTCGAAAACGGCTGCGTCTTTTCTTGTTTTTACATTCTCAATGATCTCCTGCACGGAAGCCTCGTACGTTCCGTACTGTGTCGGGCTTCGTTTCAGCATATTCTCCAGAATATTTTCTGTGGTCTCTTTTGTCAGTTTTACGATTCTCATACCAGTGCTCCTTTCAGATCCTGAATTAATTTGGTAATTCTCTCATTTTCCATCCGCATGCTCACCTGGTTGACAACCATGCGCGCAGACAGCGGGCAGACCTCCTCGAGAACGGTCAGGCCGTTTTCCCGTAAAGTGCTTCCTGTCTCTACAATATCCACAATCACTTCGGAAAGTCCGACAATCGGTGCCAGCTCGATCGAGCCGTTCAGCTTGATCATCTCAACGGTCTGGTGCTTGCGGTTGTAGAAGTAATCCTTGGCAATGTTTGGGTACTTCGTTGCCACACGGATCTGCTGGTTGTGCTGCAGCAGCTCACGCGCGGATTCCGGTCCGCAGACACACATGCGGCACTTGCCGTAGCCAAGGTCCAATACCTCGTAGAGGCGTCTTCCTTCCTCCAGAATCGTGTCCTTTCCGACGATTCCGATATCCGCTGCGCCGTACTCCACATAGGTCGGCACATCCGGACCTTTGGCGAGGAAGAAACGGAGCTTATGCTCTTCGTCCGTGAAAATCAGCTTTCTCGTATCTTTATTTTTCATTTCATCGCAGGTGATGCCGACTTTTTCCAGCAGCTCCAGCGTCTGGTACGCCAGGCGTCCTTTTGTCAGTGCAATGGTCAAATATCTCATCTTTTTCGTACCCTTCCTCTCCTACAGCTCCACCGGCTGTACTTCTCCTGTCGACAAATCGATAGCAAGCACCGAATCGCTCTTCTGAATATAGACAATGCCGCCGAACTGGTTCTTTCTGCCGTATTCTTCATAATCTGCAAGAACCTTGTCCCTTGCAAAGCAGACCAGCGCGACATCCATGCCCTTGCTTCTGTGCTCGTTAGCAAGTTTTACGGCCAGCGGCTGAAGAAAATCCGGGTAGAGCAGCATCGTTTTCGTATTGGCAATCGGAAGAGAAATTTTCTGGCGCTCCAGTGCATTCATCAGAGATTCCATGACAGTACAGAATCCGATCGCCGGCGCTTTCTTTCCGAAGTGCTGCAGCAGTGCATCGTAGCGGCCGCCTTTTACGATCGGCTCGCCGGTGCCGTAGGTGTAGGCCTGGAAAATAATACCGGTGTAGTAATGGAATTTGCTTAAAAGGCCGAGATCGAAGAAGACGTATTTTTCATAGCCGTAATCTTTAACGATCTCATAGATCGTAGCCAGACGATCGAGTGCCTCTCTTGCCGCCGGATTTCTTGTAAGGCCTTTTGCCTTTTCGAGAATCTCTGCATTTCCGAACAGCTGCGGAACATCACGGAGTGCTTCAAACAGATCACTTCGAAGGTTCTGTTTTGCCAGCAGCTCCTCGGCGCCAAAATGATTTTTAATGGAAATCAGTTCTTTTAATTCGTTCAGAACCTCCTCGGAGAGAGCAGCTTCCTCGGCGAGCGCCTGGAAGAAACCTACGTGGCCGATGCTGATCTGGAAATCGGTAAGACCGGCATCCAGCATAACTTTTACGGTCATCGCAATGATCTCTGCGTCTGCCATTGCGGAATCATCGTTTAAGAGCTCGACACCCATCTGGGTGGACTCTTTTAAGCGGCCCTGATAGCTGCTGCTGTTGACGAAGCTGCTTCCTCTGTAGCAAAGGCGGATCGGCATCGTCTCTTCCATGAAATACATGGAGGCTGCGCGTGCAATCGACGGGGTAAAGTCCGGACGGAGCACAAGGGTGTTGCCGTCGCGGTCAAAGAATTTGTAGAGCTCGCGGGACGGTGTTGTTCCCACTTCTCTTCCGAATACATCAAAAAACTCGAACGTCGGTGTTTCAATATCCTGATATCCAAACGCATGAAATACCTGCTCAATCTGATTCTCCAGGTATAATTTTTTCGTACATTCCTGATTGTAGACATCCCGGACGCCTTCCGGGGTATGAATTAATCGATCCATGTTTTGTTGTCCTCACTTTTTCGCTTTAGTTCACTACCATATTACCATATTGAATTTAAAACTATGGTTAGTATATCGGAAAACATTTTCCCTGTCAACTCAAAATTTTAATCCGCTTTCGAATCCCGTATCTCCAGATCCTTCTGGATTCCGTTCAGGTACGGGACGAGAACGCTGCTTCCCGTTCTGGGAAGGAAGAATGACGTTTCAAGCTCGGTGTAGGAAAAATGCTTCTTTCCGCCGTTCTGTCCGCGGTCCCAGAAGGTTTTCATCGTCTCATACCGCAGGTAATAATATTCGTCCCGCGCCGTAAAATACAGCAGCAGGAAGGAAATCCCCCCCTGCTGCTCGAAATCTTTCATAAACGTGACCTGGTGCTCGTGGATGTTTGCGAGCGGAAAGGAATCCGTTTTGCACTCTTTGGCATCGAAGCAGACGGGAATGCCCTGTACAGCGCCGATGTAATCAACGGTACTCTTCTTTTCAAAATAAGCCAGCGTGATGTGTCTGCTCTCCTTATCTATTTTGATCGGGGTGATCGGCGTCGGCACCTTCTGGATCAGTGCCAGATGCTTGTCACGGTACTGCTCGTTTGTGCGGTTGATCATTTCCTCCAACGTTGATCCGCGGAGTCCCCTCGATGTCCATGCCATAATTCCTGTCCTCGTCTTCGTTCTGTTCTTATTCAATCAGAGAAATTTTGTTCAGCGGCCAGTAGCGCAGAAAGGCCTTGCCGATGATCTTGTCTTTCTCTACGTACGGATTCAGCCAGTAGCGGGAATCCTTTGATACGTTCCGGTTGTCGCCGAGCATAAAGTAGCAGCCCTCCGGCACCTCATACGGTCCGAAATCGCCGACCGGTGTTTCCGGGCAGAAATCATCGCACAGCGGCTCGGTGGAATCGTTGATATACACCTTTCCGTCGCGGATCGTAACCGTCTCTCCCGGCAGTCCGATGACGCGCTTGATAAACTTCTGCTTCTCGTCGTCCGGATAATAGAAAATAACGATGTCATACCGCTGCGGATCGCTCTTTACATAAGCAAGGCGGTTACCGAAGATCTGGTCTCCGGTCATAATCGTGTTTTCCATGGAAGGAGATGGGATTCTTGCGTTGATGACAATGACCTGCTCCACAAAAACAACGACTGCCACGACAATGGCGATCATTTTTACATATTCCCAGATTTCCCGTCCGATGCTCGTCTCCTCCGTTTTTCTTGGTTTTGTTTCTTTCTTTTCGTTGTCTTTTCGGCTCATAATCCTTCTCCCGTCAAATGTTCTCCCTGTAAAATCCGGCGCACGGATGATGGCAGGGGCGCTGTAAAGGTTTTTCCGGACAGATCCGATAAGGTGCCCGTAAGCTCTGGAAATACCGCCTTCCACGAATGGAGAAGTTGGTATTTCAGTCCGTATTTTTCCCGGAAGCGGCGGTTAAACTCCGCATCCCCGTATTTCGTATCTCCCGCAAGCGGATGACCGATGCTCGCGAGATGGCTGCGGATCTGATGGCTCTTTCCGGTCACCAGCTCAACCTCCAGCAGCGTACAGCCTCTTCCGGCACAGAGCGGCCGGTATGCGGTTTCTATGTAAACAGCATCTCCCTGCTGCTCTCTCTGAATCGAAACACGGTTTGTCCTCTCATTTTTTGTGAGGTATCCGCGGATCCGCTCTGTCTCTGTCACGGTTCCTTTTACAACCGTCAGATAGTATTTTCCAACAGCCCGCTCTGCGATCAGTTCTGAAAGCTGCTGCGTCGCCGCAACGGTTTTTCCGGCAAGAATCAGACCGCTGGTATTCCGGTCCAGACGATTGCAGAGTCCGGCGCGGAACATGGTCTCCTCCCCGGCATTTTTTTCCGAAAGATAGGCGCCGAGCGCTTCGGTAAGGCTCACATCCGTCTCTTTCGCCTTCTGTGAGAGGACACCTGCCGGCTTGTTCAGGAAAATTACTTTTTCGTCTTCATAGACGATATCCAGCTTCGGATACTTTACCTGTTTTCCAGCCGCCGGTTTTTCCGGTGTTTTCCGAAATTTTTCGATGGTCTCTTCCGCCAGATACATCCGGATCGTATCGCCTGTTTTCAGCTTTTCACTGCCGTCCGCCTTTTTCTGGTTCAGCACAATGTTTTTCTTTCGCAGCATTTTATAGAAGAAACTCTTTGGCGCCTCCTCCATATATTTGGACAGATATTTGATGAGCTGCTGCGCGCAGTCTTTTTCTGTCACGGTCAGTTCTCTCATAGCAATGGTCTCCTACAGTGCCAGCGCCAGCATCGTGTGTTTCACCAGTTCCGTGCGGGACAGATCCGGGTACCGCTCATCTGGTTTGAAGTTTTCACTGGCGCTCTTTTCCAGCTCATCGTAGTTGCGGTTCAGGGAATCGAGGCGCTCCAGAAATGCTTTTTCCCGATCAAAAATCTTCACATGGCATTTGTAGCCGTTGGCACGGATGATCTTGTTCAGATACGTAGTGCAGTCCTCGATCTGTTTCTGGTCTTTGGCGCGCGTGGTGTAGCAGGCGATCTCCTCACCGCAGAACGCCGCTGCTTCGATCATCAGACTCGATTTTTCCTGTGTGATATACATTTCATATCCCATCAGCAGTTTTCCTTTTTTGCCTCAATGGCATCGTACACTGCTTTGTCCACTGGCTTTTGCATAACCATCATGATAAAACCGACGGCGGCGCGGCAGCCCGGCAGACAGCCTACTACGGCGACAACCGTAAAAATGTTGCTCTTGTTTCCGTCTGCAAGCACAAGTCCGACAATAAAAACGATGGCCGGAAGGACGAACAGTCCCAGTGTCACAAGCAGTCTTTTTTCTTTTCCCGGCGGATATAGCCGTAATCCCCTTTTCTGATATTCATTCTTCTGTCATTTCCCTTCTTCGATAAGATCCCCGCTCATCTTCTGCGTGTTTATTCTTTTTGTGCACGTTGCGGAGCGTCTTTTTCGGCCGTCCGCCTGTTTTGGCTTTTTCCCTGTCCGGAACGGTCATTCGCCGTCTTCTGGCCAAAGCCTTTTCCGTTGGACCCTTTTCCTCTTGACGGTTTTCCTGCCTCCCCGGCCATCTTTCTCGGCCGTACGAGACATTTCGGTCCGAATCCGATCAGATCCTCCCGGTGTGTCCGGCGCAGTGCCTCGCAGACGAGCTCATAGTTCTCCGGATTCCGGTACTGAATCAGCGCACGCTGCATCGCCTTCTCATGCGGCGATTTCGGCACGTAAACCGGATCCATCGTCCGCGGGTCAAGACCGGTATAGTACATACAGGTGGAAAGTGTGGAAGGCGTCGGATAGAAGTCCTGTGCCTGCTCCGGGATAAATCCCATATCGCGGATGTACTCGGCAAGCTCCACCGCATCCTCCAAGTCACACCCCGGATGGGACGACATAAAATACGGAAGTGCGTACTGCTGCTTCCCCGTCTTTTTGTTGCACGCGTCGAAGCGGCGGATAAATTCCTGATATACTTCGTGGCGCGGTTTTCCCATATAGGAAAGCACACGGTTCGAAACGTGCTCCGGCGCAACGCGGAGCTGACCGCTGACGTGATCCTTTACCAGCTCGGAAAGGAACGTCTGGTCTTTATCGGCCAGGACATAGTCAAAACGGATGCCGGAGCGGATAAAGACTTTCTTCACGCCCGGAATGTCTTTTAATTCCCGCAGCAGCTTCACATAATCTCTGTGATCTGCCACCATATTTTTACACGGCTCCGGGAAGAGACAGTTCCGGTTCGGGCAGGCGCCTTTGGTGAGCTGCTTTTTGCATGCCGGACCGCGGAAATCCGCCGTCGGGCCGCCGACATCGTGAATATAGCCTTTAAATTCTTTTTCCTGAACCATCTGCCGCGCTTCCGCCAGAATGGATTCGTGGCTTCTTGTCTGCACAACGCGTCCCTCGTGGAACGTCAGCGCGCAGAAACTGCAGGATCCAAAGCAGCCGCGGTTGCTCGTCAGACTGTATTTGATTTCCCCAAGCGCCGGCACACCGCCGTCTTTTTCATAGCTTGGGTGATAGGCGCGCATGTATGGAAGCGCATAGACATCATCCATCTCCTGCTCTGTCAAAGGCGGAAGGCGGATTCTGTACAATGTAGCCCTGGCCCTCATACGGCTCTGCCATCGGCTTCGCATTGATGGCATCGGTATTTTTATACTGAATCGCAAAGCTCTCCGCATACGTCCGCTTGCTCTCCCGCACCTCCTCGAATGACGGCAGCACCACCGGGTCAATCAGGTGATCCAGCGTTTTGCTCCGATAAACGGTTCCCGGAATAAAGGTGATGTCATGAACGTCAATGCCGGCCGCAAGTGCATCTGCAATCGCTACGATCGAAAGTTCTCCCATTCCGTACGAAATCAGATCCGCACCGGAATCGAGAAGGACGGAGCGGCGCACCTGGTCAGACCAGTAATCGTAATGCGAAAGGCGCCGGAGCGATGCCTCGATGCCGCCGAGGATCATCGGTGTATGTTTATACGTTCTCCGGATCAGATTGCCGTACACGGTAACCGCGCGGTCCGGCCGTTTTCCCATGACACCGCCCGGCGTAAAGGCATCTGTTTTCGGTGCTTTTTCGCCACGGTATAATGGTTGACCATGGAATCCATATTTCCGGAAGAGACAAGAAAGCCAAGACGCGGTTCACCGAAAATCGAAATGCTGTTCTCGTCCTTCCAGTCCGGCTGTGAGATGATGCCGACGGAATAGCCGTTCGCCTCGAGCACACGGCTGATGATTGCCGGTCCGAACGAGGAATGGTCCACGTAGGCATCTCCGATGACATAGACAAAGTCAAACTGTTCGATTCCCCGTTCCTTCATCTCTTCTCTTGTAATTGGTAAAAAGGCATGCTTTACTTTCCTTTCTGTGTTTCGGCGTCCGCTATGCCAAGCGCCGCTTTTTCTTCCTGCGTCAGGAGACGGGCACTGCCCTTTGGCAGCGCCGGATCAAGTTTCAGGCTCCCCATCGACAGCCGTTTCAAATAGACGACCGTTTTTCCGACCTTCTCAAACATGCGCTTGATCTGGTGGAAGCGGCCCTCACAGATGGTAATGCGGATCCGGCTTTCAAAAATGCCAGGCTCTTTTTCTGTCGTTTCCAGAATGGTAAGCTCGGCCGGAAGTGTCGGTTTGTCGTCCCCAATGTCGAGCCCTTCGGCAAATGCCTGCCGATCTTCTTCTGTCACTTTTCCGTCAATCACGGCCTCATACACTTTCGAGACATGCGATTTCGGAGAGAGCAGCCGGTGGGAAAGGGCTCCGTCGTTCGTAATCAGCAGCAGCCCTTCGGTGTCCTTGTCGAGCCGTCCGACCGGAAAGAGGTCTTTTCTTGCCGCATCACTTAAAAGATCGAGTACGGTCCGGTCACGGCGGTCCTCCGTCGCAGAGACGACACCCGCCGGTTTGTGGAGCATCCAGTATTCCATTTTCACATAGGAAATGCTGTTTCCGTCCACAGTCACCTGCGCTTCATCCGGGTCGACTTTCAGTTCCGGGGCTTTTGCCGTAATTCCGTCTACGGCCACCCGTCCCTTCCGGACCAGGGCCTTTACTTCCTGGCGTGTTCCCACACCCATGTCTGCCAGATATTTATCGAGTCGTAATTTACTCATACCATCCGCCATCCTGCATAATATTTATTCTTTAACGTTCCGTTGTTTATTTTTCCCCAGCCAAGTGGGAAATCATCCAGGCACACAAGCACCCAGCCCTTTTTCCCCTGACACTCTTCTTCGGAAAACGAGAGTGTCTCACCCTTTAAGTAGCGCATGACACGGTCATCTCCCTTGGGAATGGTCAAACACGAAACGTATTCTTCTTTTTTCAGATACGCCGCCAGCGCCTGGGACGGCTCGAAGCGGTTTTTCTTTACGGTGCCAAGCGAAAGTCCGGTCCGCAGATAGCGCAGACCCTTTGCCGCACAGACACCTTCCGGCAGAAAATAGAGCTGGTCTTTCACAAGGGCAAACGAACCATTCTTCCAGTCCATGCGCACGCCAGCAAGAAACTCTTCCGCCTCTTTCGGCAGCTTCTTTGTCGTTTCCAAAAGGCGGGACGGCTGCCGTTTCCGGCTCTCTCCCTGCTTTTTCAGGAGCGCCACGAAATGGCCTTCTCCCTCCATCCGCTGCGGGAAAATATGAACGCACCGGGAAAGATCGCGGCCATTCACGGATACTCCCGGCGCAAACCCTTCGTAACCCGGGGTAATTTCCTGCACTTCCATATCCGGATGCGCATCCAGCAGCCCTGCGATGACCTCTTCGTTCTCCTTTACAGAAAACGTACAGGTAGAGTACAGCAGCTCTCCGCCCTCTGCAAGCATCTGATACGCCTGCTCGATCAGTTTTTTCTGGATCGGCACATAATGCTCCGGCCCATTTTCACTGTAGTAGCGCAGCATTGAGCTCTCTTTTCGGAACATGCCCTCCCCAGAGCACGGCGCGTCAAGAAGGATCTTGTCAAAAAAGGCCGGATACAAAGTTACTAATTTTTCCGGATCCTCGCTCGTCACGAGAAGACGTCCCACTCCCTGGATTTCCAGGTTGCGCAGCAGCGCCTTCGCCCGCGAATTGCTGATATCGTTTGCCAGCAGCATGCCGCCCTCACCGATCCGGCTTCCCAGCTCCGTTGCCTTTCCGCCCGGTGCCGCACAGAGATCGAGCACACGGTCATCCGGCTCAATTGGAAGGCGGGATGCCGGTGTCATCGCACTCGGCTCCTGCAGATAATACAGGCCCGCATAGTAATCGGCATCCTTTGCCGGATTGCAGCTCTCTTCATCGTAATAAAATCCATTTGGGATCCACGGAACCTTCTTAAGCGGAATATCGGTCCGCCTAAGAAACTCTTCTGTCGAAATTTTTCCGTTGTTTACCCGCAGTCCTCTATGTACCGCCTCGTCAAATGTCTTGCGGTATGCCTCATATTCTTCCTCACCGAGCAGCTGTTTCATCTCCTGCTCAAAGGCTTCCGGCAGTGTGATCATATCCGTTTATCCCCTTTTGTTCTAAAGTTCGTCTGTAATTGCCTGTGCGCGGTATCCCTCTGCAATCAGATCCAGTTCTTTGTGGAACCGTTTTAACTCCTGCAGATCGTTCTGCGCATAGATGTGATAAAACTCATCCTGAATTTTTTCTACTTCGCGTTTGTTCGTCACCTTGTAAAGATTCTCGATATTATTCAGGATATCCGTGATCAGATTCCGCTGCATCTGGGAGGAATTCTGTGCATCCATAATCTCACTCCGCACAGAGGACATCTCATTATCCAGCACAATAATCGCCTTTGCAGCTGCGCTTAAGCGCTCCCGGATGTGATCCGGAATGTTTGCCTTATATTTGTACTGCAGCGAGTGCTCAATCGTCGCCCAGAAATCCATCGCCATCGTGCGGATCTGGATTTCCACCTGGATGCGCTTCGGACCGTTCATCGTCTCCACGGTATAGTAAACAATGAGGTGATAGCTCCGGTAACCGCTGTCCTTCATGTGGCGGATGTAGTCTTTCTCGCTCTTAATCTCAATATCCGACCGCTTCTGGATCAGGTCGGCAACCTTTTTCGATATCTTCAACGAACTGGCAGATGATGCGGATGCCCGCGATATCCTCCACCTGCTCCTCCATCTCTTCGGGCACAATGCCCTTTCTCTGCATTTTTTCCAGAATACTGGAAACACTCTTCACACGGCCGCTCACGCTCTCGATCGGTGAGTACAGCCCTTTTCCGTGGTGCTCCTTGATCAGATGCCGGAATTTCACCTGTAATTCCTTGACAGCCAGCTCGTATGGTTCCAGAATCTCATGCCATAACAGTATATCCATGTCCCCTAATCTCCTTTTTTGCTCCTGCTTTCAGCCATTTTTCTTATCGGATGGTAAACGTTTTGGAAATTCAATCCCCACCCTGTTACTTTATGCCTGTCTTTTCTGTTTTATGACTGTTTTTCAGAAACTTTTTTGAAATAGACACGGGCAGTTTTTTATGCCTGCCGTTTCGAAAGCTGCTCCAGAACGCGGCACAGGTACTGATACGTTCTCTCCACGGAGGAAATCGAAAGCCGCTCCTCGGTCGTGTGGATTGCTTTCATGTTCGGACCGAAAGATACACAGTCAAGACCGGAAAGCTTTTCATAGAACAGACCGCATTCCAGTCCGGCATGAATCGCTTCCACTGCCGGTTTCTGTCCATACATGGCTTCATATTCCGCCACCATCAGATCGCGGAGGGCAGAATCCTCTTTATACTCCCATGCCGGGTACGCGCCCTCTACGTGGAACTCACCGCCCAGGAAACCGATCAGATACTCCAGCTTGTCGGAAAGGGCTTCTTTTGCACTTCCCACGGAGCTCCGCACACTTGCACACGCATGCAGGTGATCCGGCTCTAATTTCAGAATACCGAGGTTCAGGGATGTTTCCACCAGTCCCGGGATCTGGCCGCTCATCTTCTGTACCCCGTTCGGAAGATTCATCAGGAAAAAGACGGTTTTCTGCAGGCTGACCGGATGAAGCGCCGGTGCAGCGCCCTCGCCTGTTTTCTCTACCGTAACGGTAATACCGTCATCTGTTCCGCTGTACTCTCTGCAAAGATTTTCGGTGAAGCGTGATGCTTCCTCTTTTAAGATCTCTTTCTCTCCGCCGTCGATGGTAAGAAGCATGCGGGTTGTCCGCGGAATGGCGTTGTCTTTTAAACCGCCTCCAGCTCGATCAGGGCATAATCCATCTTTCCTGCCAGTTCGTACAGGAAACGGCCCGCCAGAATGTTGGAGTTGGCACGGTTTTTGTGGATTTCCGTACCAGAATGGCCACCGGCAAGACCGGAAATCGTCACTTCCATCTGCTCACCCATCACTTCGCTTCTGCGCACCGGCAGATCCATCATGGCTGTCATACCGCCTGCGCACGATACGGTGAGAATGCCTTCCTCTTCAGAATCCATATTTAACAGTGTTCTTCCCTTTAATTCATTCCCGTTTAATGCTGCTGCGCCGAGCAGTCCGATCTCTTCATCCGTCGTAATCAGTGCCTCGATGGCCGGAAGCTGCAGATCATCCGATTCCAGCACAGCCAGCATATAGGCAACGGCAATTCCGTCGTCTCCGCCAAGCGTCGTGTCCCTGGCATAAATCTCATCGCCGTCGATGTGAAGCTCAAGGCCGTCCTTCGTAAAATCGTGGCTGCTGCCCGGCTTCTTCTCGCAGACCATATCGCAGTGGCCCTGCAGAATCACGGTCGGAGCCAATTCACATCCCTTCGATGCCGGGCGGCGGATGATCACGTTGTTGGACGCATCCTGATACCAGGATAATTCATGGTCCCTTGCAAACTGAACCAGATAGTCGCTCACTTCTTTTGTGTTTCCGGAGCCGTGCGGAATGCGGCAGAGCTCTTCAAAATAATAAAATACCCGTTCCGGTTTTAATCCTGCTAATACGCTCATTTTTTCTTCTCCCATCTCTTTTTTTCAAAGCTTCGTCATACTCTATTTTAGAAAGCGGGAGGAGGTTCGAACGTCATGAAAAAATCACTTTTATTTCTCTCTTCCCTGCTTCTTTTTTTCTGTCTTCTTATCTTTCCCGCGCGGACTTTTTTCTTATGCCTGCGAGGGTGTCAATCTCTGGTTTCATACCATTCTTCCGTCACTTCTGCCGTTTCTGATTCTGACATCTCTTCTTCTGGAAACAGGAGCCGCGCGGCGGATCTCTGCCCGTGCAGAAGTTTTTTTCAAACGGTTTTCGGTCTTTCCCCGGCTGGGTTTTATGCACTTTTTCTCGGTCTTTTCTGCGGTTTTCCCATGGGAGCGCGCATCACTGCCCAGCTCTATGAGGCAGAAGAAATTGACCGGAACGAAGCGTGCTATCTTTTAACCTTCTGCAGCAGTCCGAGTCCTGCTTTTCTGTCTTCCTATGTTATCTTAACTGCGTTTTCCGGACAGATCCATCCCGGGTTCGTCTTCGGCGTGCTCTACGGTTCCAATTTTCTAACTGGTTTTCTGTTCCGGCTTGTTTTCCGCCGCTTCCGCCTGCACCGGCACACCGCCCATCGGACACATTCCGTGGAAAAAAAAGAGATGTCAAAACAGACTTCCAAAGGAAACCTGCTGGACACCTCTATCATGAACGGATTTGAAATCATTACACAGCTTGGCGGATACATCATCCTGTTTTCCATTCTGTCCGGACTTCTGATGGATCTGCATCCGTTTGGTTCCGCCTCGCCCCTGCTCTGCGGCGTGCTGGAAATCACGACGGGAATCGCACAGCTTGCCGCGTCCTCTCTTCCTTACGCCGGAAAAGTCTCTGCTGTCCTTACCTGCGCCGCCTTCGGCGGTCTCTCTGTCGCTGCCCAGACAAACTGTATGATCCATAACAGCGGTCTGCCCCTCTGGCCTTATCTTGCCGGGAAGCTCTGCTGTGCTGCTTTCGCAGGAACGCTTGGTTTATTCCTCTTCGCTTTCCTCTTCTGATGCCGGATCATATTCCGGTACGACAACTTCTTCCTCTGGCTGCTCTTCTTCCGGAGCACCCTGCGGGGAGAGCTCACTTCTGTTCTGAACAACGGTATTGTAGCAGCTTGTCAGGGATTCTACAAAGCTGTTGTATTTCTCTCCTGCATCGTTTAATGCAGTCGTCATAATATTGCTTAAGTTGGCAAGCATATCATCGGTATATCCGATGGCACCGAGACGGATGCTGTTGGCATCGTTGGTTGCAGCATCCAGGATTTCCTGTGCCTGCTGGTTTGCATTGTTGACGGTCTCATTTGCCTGTGCGTATGCTGACTGCATCACTTCACTCTGCTCTACCATCTCTCTTGCCTTTGCCTGTGCCTCTGCAATGATGGCATCTGCCTTGTTCTGTGCATCTGCCAGAATCGCATCTTTGTTGCTGATGATCTTCTGGTACCGTTTGATCTCGTCCGGTGTTTTCAGACGGAGCTCACGGAGAAGCTCTTCTAATTCTTCTTTATTTACAACGATTTTGGTGGTAGACAGCGGCTGATATTTACAGCTCTCTACATACTCCTCAATTTCTTCGATGATCTGTTCAATTCTGCTGCTCATTTTAATTCTCCTTATCTTTTATCCTGCGGCATTCCTTCTGAATTTCGGGCGGCATACTTTGCGCGGATTTCTTTTTCCACAAAATCCGGAACAAATTTGTGAATGTCGCCGCCAAAAGCAGCTACTTCTTTTACTACCGTGGAGCTGAGGTACGCATACTCCAGCGAGGTAATCAGAAACGTGGTATCTACTTCCGGTTCCAGAACGCGGTTCGTCTGTGCCATCTGCAGTTCATATTCAAAGTCTGTGATCGCGCGGAGTCCGCGGACGATCGTATGCGCCTGGCATTCCTTCGCAAAATCAACAGCGAGCCCGCTGAAAGAACGGACTTCGACATTTGGAATGTCCTGGGTCGCTTTCTTTAGTATATTAACACGTTCTTCCACAGAAAACAACGGAGATTTTGAGGAATTATGTAAAACTCCCACGATTACGCGGTCAAAAAGCTTGGATGCACGCAAGATAACATCCAGATGACCATACGTTACAGGGTCAAAAGTTCCCGGGTATACGGCTGTCTTCATGATTCTTTTACTCCTTCGTGTTTGCTTTTCGGGGTAAGGAATACATGGACATTTGTCTTATAGATTTTTTCTTCAGAATTTCGTATCCGGCATCCTCCGCCCAGTCGAAATCAGTATTCAGCGATGCTTCTACAATAATTAAGGTATCCTCACCGATAAAAGAGGCGTCGCGGAACGCATACAGCACGTCCTTTTCCAGTCCCTTATCGTATGGCGGGTCCATAAAAATGCAGTCAAAAGGCTCCTGTCCCTGAAGCGACTGCAGAGCTGCATGCGCTTCCATGGGCAGGAGCACTGCCTGCTGTTCCAGCTTCGTAAATTTTAAATTCTGCCGGATACAGTCTGCTGCAGCTTTGTTCTGCTCTACGAACCACGCGCGCTCGGCGCCGCGGCTCAACGCCTCGATTCCGATCGCCCCGCTTCCGGCGAACAGATCGAGAAAACGCGCATCCGGCAGATACGGCTGAAGCATATTAAATAAGGTTTCTTTGATCCGGTCCGTCGTCGGCCGGGTCTGTCTGCCGGGAACCGTCTTTAATGGAAGACTCCGGCATTTTCCTGCTATTACTCTCATGTTGGTCTTATTTTCGTCCTTACTGTTTTTGTTTGATGGATCAGTCGGCTTTCAACTGCTCTCTCCAGTCCAGATCTCCTCTTGCAAGTCCCAAAATCAGAGACTCCGCGGTTCCGATATTTGTTGCAATCGGGATATTGTACTGGTCGCAGGTACGGATAATTTTGTAGACATCCGGCTCTTTCGGATTGATCATCGTCGGATTGTAAAAGAAAATTACCATATCCATATCGCCGCGTTCAATCATCTCGGTAAACTGTTTGTCTCCGCCTACGCTTCCAGGCAGAAACTTGTGTACATGAAGGTTCGTCACCTCTTCAATCCGCCGTCCGGTGGTTCCGGTGGCGTACACCTCATGTTTCATGAGGATTCCCTTGTATGCAATACAGAAATCCTCGATCAGACTCTTCTTGCTGTTGTGTGCTATGATTCCAATATTCATTACTGCAAACCGCCCCTTCTCCTGTTTTTACTACCATGTACAGCAATTATAACAAATTTATTTTCAATACGCAATTCTTTTTGTGAATTTTTTACACAGTTTTTATATTTTTTTCTGCCGTTCCATTTTTCCTTCTTCTTTTACTTTCTCCGCTTTTCCGGAAAAAATACAGAATCTGGAAGTTTATTTTTGTTTTCTTTCCACATACTATGACCGTAGCAGAACAGATGAAAAACACATCCGGATCTGCTTCACAGCAGCTTTTAACAAGCACAAAGATAAAGGAGGGAATGAACATGGCGAATCGTTCATCGAATACCGCAGCAGTACCAGAAGCAAAAGGCGCTCTGGACAAATTCAAATTTGAGGTGGCAAGCGAACTCGGCGTGCCGCTCAGTGATGGCTACAACGGTAACCTGACTTCCAAACAGAATGGTTCTGTCGGAGGTTATATGGTCAAAAAGATGATTGAGCAGCAGGAACGCCAGATGTCCGGCGGTTCTTCTGGCCAGTACTAATCATCCCGGTATAACATCCTGATGCCGGAACAGGCATCAAAAAGCGTGAGCTCTTTTCTTTTCGGAAAAGCTCACGCTTTTTTCTTGCTCCTGCAGAGCTGGTACATAATACTTACAGATCAATGCTTCCGGTTACATCATCATTGATTACGTAGTAAGCAGTAAATTCCTCCGGTTTTACATAAACCTTCAGGCTCTTTAATTCCTCTGCTTTCTTGCCATATCCTTCGATCCAGATCTGCTGGATTCTCTCGTACAGATCTTTCTCCTTGATTTCTCTTCCGCCGAACTGCAGAATCATCTCCTGCTCCGCTTCTTTCTTTGCTGCTTTTGCAGGTGCTTTTTTCTCTGCCGGCTTTTTCACTGCTGCTGGTTTTTTCGGTGCAGCCGCTTTCTTTGTCGTTGTTTTCTTTGCTGTTGTGCGGGTTGTTTTTGCAGCTTTTGCTGCCGGTTTTTCTTCTGCTTTTGCAGGTGCTTCCTCTGCTGCTGCAGTTTCCTTTACAACTTCTTTTGCAACTTCTTTTACAGTTTCTTTCTCTGCTGCGGTTGTTTTTCTGCTGCTTTGGTCTCTACTTTTACTGTCTCGTTCTCTGCTGTCTTAGCCTGGGCAGCTGGTTTTTCTTTACCATATCTGTTTCCTCCCATTTGGACCGGCCCTGTATATTTTGGAAGAGCCGTCCTGCGAACTATCATTCAGGCGAACGCTTGACACTCACGGTCCGCACATTTTTTGATTCCTTGTTTATGATACATGAATTTTTTGTCATTTCAAGTAATATCTGATTTCGCACGAATTTTCCACGAAATTGTACAGTCATTTTCCATACTATCCAATCAGGCTGTTATTTTTATCCGATTTTGCATTTTAAAGCCGGATTTTTTTGTAACTTTTCACAATCCAATGTCGTGGTTTTCCAGATCAAGATACGATTTCATTACCTTTTTCAGCAGTTCATGCTCCGGTTTTTCAAAATAAGGATCGTCGGCAAGCAGTTCTGAAGCCGCCTCACTCGCTTTCTGCAGGATATCGGCATCCCGGAAAATATCTGCCATCCGGAATTCCATATCCCCGCTCTGGCGCGTTCCCAGCAGATCGCCGCTGCCGCGCAGTTTCAAATCTTCCGAAGCAATATAAAACCCGTCGTTCGAATGGTTCAGGATTTCCAGACGTTTGGCGGTCTCCTGATCTTTGTTTCCGCGGATGAAAATACAGTAGGACTGATGCTCTCCTCTTCCGACACGTCCGCGGAGCTGATGGAGTTGCGCAAGGCCGAACCGTTCGGCATTTTCCACCATCATCACCGTCGCATTCGGCACGTTGACACCGACCTCCACGACTGTCGTCGAGACGAGTACCTGGATTTCTCCGCTGGCGAACCGCTCCATGATCTCGTTTTTCTGCGCCGCCTTCATCTGTCCGTGCAGCATCTCTACTGTGATGCCCGGCAGCTCTTTTTTCAGGAGCTGTGTATAGTCGGTGACGTTTTCCGCTTCCAGACCCTCGCTCTCCTCCACCATCGGGCAGATCACATACGCCTGACGGCCCAGTTCGACCTGACGCGTGATAAAGCGGTAAGCTTTTGGACGGTAAGACGTATCCACCACACAGTTTTTGATCGGCAGACGCTTCGCCGGAAGTTCATCAATCACAGAAATCGAAAGATCTCCGTACAGAATGATAGCCAGGGTTCTTGGAATCGGCGTTGCACTCATAACGAGAACATTCGGCGGTTCCCCTTTTTCAGCAAGTGCCGTTCTCTGCCGGACACCGAAGCGGTGCTGTTCGTCTGTGATGACAAGCGCCAGATTTTTGTACTGTACCTTTTCCTGAATCAGTGCATGTGTGCCGATCACCATTTTGCAGCTTCCGTCTTCCAGACTGGCATAGATTTCCCGGCGTTCTTTTGCTTTCGTGGATCCAGTCAGAAGGCGGGGATTGTATTCCGTCAGATTGTTTTCTTTCAACAGAGTGCAGAGCGATTCATAATGCTGCCGCGCCAGAACCTCCGTCGGAACCATCAGCGCCGACTGGTAGCCGTTCTCAGCTGTCATAATCATTGCAAGGAATGCCAGAATCGTCTTTCCGCTTCCGACATCTCCCTGTACCAGCCGCGCCATGCGGGTATGACCTTTTAAGTCCCGCTCCAGTTCACCCCACACACGCATCTGTGCATTCGTGAGACGGTACGGCATATTTTCGATGACTTCCTCCGTCTTCCAGACGGCGCGGATCGGGAACGCATTGGTAATTCCCTCCGTCTGCTCTTTTAACTGCCGCAGGGACAGGATGAAGAGAAAAAACTCTTCGAACACAATTCTGCGCCGCGCCGTTTTCAGATGCTCCTGGTCTTTTGGAAAATGAACCTCATGGAGGGCATAATTGATTTCACAGAGTTCATACCGGGCACGGATTTTTTCCGGCAGATAGTCCTGCGCAGGTGCGCATCGTTCCAGCACCTGTGCGACGGCCTTGCTCACCATCTTGTTCGTGAGACCGGCTGTCAGTCCATAAACCGGCTGAAGACTTGCCAGAAGCTCATGGTATGCGGCAGGAGTGAAGATTTCCGGCTGCTCCATCACGAGACGGCCTGATTTTTCCTGTATCTTTCCGCGGAAGATAAAAACACTGCCTTTCTTCAGCGTGCTCCGCAGAAACGGCATATTAAACCAGGTAAGCTGCAGCCGCACCGGCTCCTCGTAGAGTTCCAGGACAACGACGCTCTTTCTCTGGTTTCCTTTTACCGACGGACTGTGGACAATTCTTCCGTATACCGCATTCTTTTCCTCTTGTCTGCATTCGCGAAGGGGAACCGGCTCTGCATAGCAGTCATAATCTCTTGGATAATAATGCAGAAGCTGCTGCAAATTGTAGATTCCTATTTTTGCAAACAGCTTCTCCGTTTTTTCACCGATCCCCTTCAGTGTTGTCAGGGGTTCCGTATTCATATTTTTCTTTCCTTACTCTTATTCAACCGAAACGACACAGTAGTAAATCGGCTGTCCGCCATAGTTTACTTCCACATCGCAGTCCGGATATGCCTGCTCGATTTTTTCGCCAAGGCTTTCGGCATCTTCCTCACTCATATCTTCACCGTAGTAGATGCTGATCAGCTCGCTGTCCTCATCGACCATGGCGCGGATGGTTTCTTCTGCAACGGTAAGAATATCCTGTCCGACAGCGAGAAGTCCGTGATCGCCAAGTCCCATGATGTCGCCCTGATGGATCTCTTTCTCATCGATGTGGGTATCACGTACCGCGTACGTTACCTGACCGGTTTTCACCATCTGGATGCCCTCTGTCATGGCCTCCTCGTTCTCTTCTGCAGATTTCTCCGGCACATAGCTGATCATGGCTGTGATGCCCTGCGGAACGGTTTTGGTCGGAACAACGATGATATTTTTGTCCTCAGTCATGGCTTTTGCCTGATTTGCTGCGAGGATGATATTTTTGTTGTTCGGCAGAATAAAGATATTCTTTGCATTGACCTTCTCAATTGCAGTCAGCATATCCTCGGTGCTCGGGTTCATGGTCTGACCGCCCTCGATCAAGTAATCAACACCGAGTCCCTGGAAGATCTCTTTGATTCCCTCTCCGATGGACACGGCGATGAATCCGTTCTCCTTCGGCGGCTGTTTTGCTGCTTCTTTTCTCTTCTTATCTTCCTCTGCCTGCTGTGCTGCGATCTTTTCTGCGTTCTTGATCAGGCGCTCCTGATGCTCCTCACGCATGTTGTCGATCTTCATTCTGGTCAGCTGTCCGTACGTCAGCGCCTTGGAAATTGCTTTTCCAGGATCGTTGGTATGTACGTGTACCTTAACCAGCTCATCGTCTGCAACGAGAACGATCGAATCTCCGATTCCGTTCAGGAAATCTTTGAATGCATAAACCTCTTCATCCGGAAGCGGGTTTTCCAGCATAATGATAAACTCGGTACAGTAGCCGAATTTGATTTCTTTTTCTGTCTCTTTGGACGGTCTGACAAATTCTGTCTTTGCTTCCGGCATCTCGAAATTCAGATCAATCTCTTTCCCGAGGAACGCGTCATATGCGCCCTGCAGTACGGTTAAGAGACCCTGTCCGCCGGAATCCACAACGCCTGCCTCTTTTAATACCGGCAGCATCTCTGGTGTCTGGGAGAGCACGTACTCTGCATGCGCGAGAACGTCCTCGATGAATGCGTTCAGATCTTCGCTTTCCGGTGCAAGCTCTGCTGCTTTCTCTGCTGCTCCCTTTGCCACGGTCAGGATGGTACCTTCTTTTGGCTTCATAACGGCTTTGTATGCAGTCTCGACTGCTTTTTCCATTGCCTCTGCAAGAATCTCTGCATTCAGCTCTTGATAGTCGCGGATCTTCTTGGTAAAGCCACGAAGGAGCTGGGAAAGAATAACGCCAGAGTTACCTCTGGCACCGCGCAGAGAACCGGAAGAGATTGCCTTGGAAAGGTTGTACATGTTCACTTCTGTGAGCGAGTTTACTTCCTTGACTGCGGACATGATCGTCAGCGTCATGTTGGTACCTGTGTCGCCGTCCGGTACCGGGAACACGTTCAGCTCATTGATCCACTCTTTCTTTACTTCCAGATTTTTTGCACCAGCCAGAAACATTTTTGCCAGTAAGCCGGCATCAATTGTATTTGTAGCCACTTTCTTCATTTCCTCCTATTACCATCAGTCGATGACGCGAACGCCTTCAACCAGGATGTTGATTTTTTCAATTTCCATTCCGGTGAACTCTTCCACCTTGTATTTCACATTATTGATCAGGTTATCTGTTACGGCAGAAATACTGACTCCGTAAGAAACAATCACGTGGAAATCCAGGGAAATTTTATTTTCCGAAATCGATACATTAATTCCGTGTGTCAGACTCTCTTTTTTCAGAAGTTTGACCAGTCCATCTTTCATGTTTACCGCTGCCATTCCGACAATGCCGAAGCACTCCACAGCAACGCTGCCCGCATACAGGGCGATTACATCCGGATTGATTACGATTTCTCCCAAGCCTGTATTCATACGACCTTTCATGCCTTGTATCCTCCAATTCCATCATACTATTCAAAACACATGGAGACAGGAATAACTGACTCCACTCTACGATACATTATAACCGCTTTTCCGCAAAAAAGAAAGTTTAAAATGAAAAACCTTCAAAATTCATATAATTTTTTCATTTTTACTTGCAAAACCGGTATAGATCTGTTAGAATGACTTATGTTGTGAGTCTAAAATGCGTTTTGACTCAAGTACGTATGTCAAGGAGGTGCAATCATGGCAAAGTGTGCAATTTGTGAGAAGGGTGCTCATTTCGGAAACAACGTAAGTCATTCACATAGAAGAAGCAATAAAATGTGGAAATCTAACGTAAAATCTGTCAAAGTTAAAGTTGACGGTGTACCGCAGAAAATGTACGTATGTACTTCCTGCTTAAGATCCGGAAAAGTAGAGCGTGCATAAGTTGAATGGTTAAAAGGCCTTTCCAGTCCGGGAAGGCTTTTTTGCTGTTCAAAAATAGAATTAAGATTTTAAAAAAGTTCTGGGAAGAGCAAACAGGACATAAGTTTTCGCTTATGCCCTGTTGTGCTCTATTTTTTATATTTTAAAAGGGAGAAAAAAATAGCGTGGTCTCTTAAGCTGAACCTGCCAACGATCCATATGCTTAGCAAAAGAAAAAGAGCATCCTACCGAAACTTTCGTTCTGGTAAGACGCCCTCGTCTTGATCTATGATATTAGTATAGTTGGCTGATTCATTTAAGATGGACTTATTATAGCGCAGCTTTCTTCATTTTGCAAGTATTTCTCTGTACAAATCAGCCAGTTCATTTCCGATCTTTTTGTGTATTTTTCACTATTCCCCTGTATTGCAGAACAGATGATATCCCACGCACAGCAGCAAAGCGGCCGCAAGAACCGTAAGAAATGAGCTGCGGATCATCAGGCTGATGAGAAGCCCGACCCCCATCCAGAACAGCAGAAAACCTAAAATTCTGCACAAACGAGCTTACTCCTTATCCGCCTCTTGGTTTATTATATGCTCTACTTTCTCTGCGGTATACCCTTCCTCTTCCTTTTTGCCGGTAAAGCGGCTGATCAGATCCGGAGCCATGTCAATGATTTTGGTGACAGCATCCTGGTTTTTGATGTTGACCAGACGCGTTCCGTTTTTGCTGATGACAAGAACGGCGCTCGGAGAAATTTTTCCGCCCATACCGCCTCCTGCATTGTTCTTTGCATTTTCTGCGAATGCACCCGCTCCCACGCCGAAGGAAACGTCTACCAGCGGCAGAAGAATCGTATCCTCAATGTGGATCGCCTCACCTACGACCGTCTTTGTTGTGATAAAACTGTCCATTCCGCGGAACAGTGCTTCTACGGTATTCTGAAATGTGTTGTCCTTTTCTGCCATCTTTTAGGCCTCCTTGTGTTTGAAATGTCGTATGGTTTTCCGAAGATTCTGATCCCGGAATAATCGAAGTGCAATGCCGGCTGCTGTCACAGCCTGAAAACTTCCTTTCATCCGGACATCGCCCTGGAGAATTTCCTGTTCGAAATCCGGCTGGATGGAAAGGTCTTTCGGCAGTTTTCCATAAATCATACCCAGAATGCCGAGTGTCTCTCCGGTCAGTGCCGGATCGTTAAATCCGAACCGGACTGTGCCGGTTACTTTTTTCGGTGCTGCTTTCTTCAGGAAATAAAGCACTTCTTTCTTTGCATGGAGCAGCGCCTCACGGAACATCTTCGAACGGAAGAATTTTTTCACACTCTCCCACTTTCTTTTTAACCGTCTGCCTGCCTGGATTTTCTGCTCCAGTTTTTCAAGCAGACGGAACGGAAGTTCCAACAGCCGGAAAGCTGTCTGCAGCAGACGGCTGGCAAGATTCAGCAGTTTTTCCGGAAGATATTCGATCCTTCCGAAAAACCGTTCCAGAATGCTTTTTTTCGGCGCATCCGGTTCCTGCTCTTGCTCTGGCTGCTCCTTCTGTGCTGTCACCTTCTGCTGTTTTTCTGTCTGGTCCGGTGCTTTCTGTGTCTTTTCTGCGTCTCTTTGCGGCATTTGTTTTTTTACAGTATCTGTTTTTTGTTCTGCCGGTTGTTCCGCCGATGTCTGCTCTTTTTTCGCTTCCGCTTTCTGCTCTGCTGTTTTTTCTGCTTCCGGCGCATTTTCTGTCTCATTTTCCTCCGTCCGGGGCACGGACGCTTCTCCCCGGCGGATCTTTTTCAGCCGCCGTTTCCATGTTTCCAGTGATGCCCCGAAAAGCAGAATCTGCGCCTCCGGCTTCTGTTCCTCATACGAGGCCGTCAGCGCGACAGCTCCGAAAAGCCACGATACTCTTCCACTCGCTTTTACGCAGGCAAATCCCTCTTCTTCTTTCAGAACCTGCGCCCGGTAGCAAAAAGGAAGAAACAGGACGGTGCAGACGATAAGAAGCACGAGAAACAGTAAAACAAGGAGTAAAATCCCCAGTGCCTTCAAAATCATGAATAGTATATGTATCATTCACATCCCTCAATCCGGTTCAGCAGCCATTCCCGGATTTTTACTTCTCCGGTTTCCCGATAAGTTTCCAATGCGATCGCCTCCACAAGCTCAAAAGCTTCCTCGCGCGACACGGCAAGTCCGACAATCATCGGACAGTTTCTCCGCACGGCCGGCTGCAAAAGCAGATCCGCCGGAATTACATCCAGATTGTTCTGCTGATTGGAAGGCAGTGTGAGGAGCCAGACTCCCGGAACTGCTTTTTTGTTCTCAATCCGGCGCATCCATTTTTTCTGTTTCTTTTTTGCAGTATCCCCGACGTACAGATTTTTATACCAGTTTACCATATTTTCCCTGAGCTTGTGGCTGAACCTTCCATAAATTTGCTCTCTTCAGTTCCAGATACTCCTGATAGGCCTTTTCCAGAATCTGCCGTTCATTGGAAAACTTCAGCAGATGATATGCTTCGTGATACTTGTAATAGCCCGAATCCACAAAGTATTCTTCTCTCTGTGGACGGCTGTAGTAGCCGGATGAGACCATCAGATACCAGTGCACCTCTTTTTCCACGGTGTCCTCCGGAATGCTGAAGCTGTACTGGCTTTTTCCCACGTACTTGATGATGGTGCCGTGCACGCCGGACTCCTCATATACCTCGCGGACAGCAGTCTGTTCATGGGTTTCTCCCGGCTCAACGGTTCCTTTCGGCAGAACCCAGCCTTCATATTTGTTGCGGTAGCTTTTGTAAAGCGTCAATATTTTTCCACGGTAGATTACGATACCTCCGCAGCTTACTGCTTCGATCATACGTTTTAAGCTCCTTCTGGCTTTTTCCATTCTCTGACAGCTCTTTTCTTCCCGCTTGCCGCCAGATCTTCTGTTAAAAAGTATACCTCTTTTCCCGCCCCCGCGCAACCTTAAAACCGCATCCTTTTTCTAACATTTTTCTAAAAATTCAGAAAACGCGCCCGAACCCATCCTTTCCGGTTCGAACGCGTTTTTTCATCGTTTACTGCTGTGCATAATATGCTTCAATTACCTGTCTTGCAATCGGTACAGCGACTTCACTCGAATATCCGCCGTTTTCTGCCACAACAGCAATGACAATATCAGGATCATCCGCATTGGAGAATCCGACAAACCAGGAATGCGGTGTCTCTCCGTCGCTTCCGTGTTCTGCGGTTCCTGTTTTACCGGCGATATTGTACGGCAGATCCGAAAGTGAAACTGCAGTTCCGTTCTGGACAACGCCTTTCATCAGCTCTGTCAGCGTATTGGCTTCGCTCTCGGACATTACCGTGCCAAGAGACTCTTTGTAAAAGGTTTTGACTGCCTGTCCGTCCGCAGACACAATGTTATCCACATAACGCGGTTTGATCATTTCTCCGTCATTTGCAACCGCGGAGGCGATCAGTGCCATCTCCATCGGTGTTACCAGCGTATCGCCCTGGCCAATGGAGGTCTGCATCACAAGAGCATCCGCCGTTGTCGAATCAAGATCGAAAGAACTTTTGCTGGTCGGAAGCTCCAGATCCAGACGGCTGTTCAGATACAGGGAATCCGCCAGCGAGCGGAAGGCATCTTTATCCAGCCCAAGGCCAATCTGTGCAAAGGCAGAGTTGCACGAATGTGCAAACGCACCTGCAAAATCTTCCGGTCCATGCACTTCACCACCGGAGCAGTGAATCGTATAGTTTCCTGCTGTCAGCTCACCGTCACAGTCGAACGAAAAACCGTCCAGTGTGCCGTTCTGACGGAGATACGCAAGCGAAGTAACAATCTTGAACGTAGATCCCGGCGGATATCTTCCCTGCAGACCGCGGTTCAGAAACACGCCGCTCTCATCGTCTGCGTTCAGTGCCTCCCAGTCCTCATCAATCGTATTAGGATTAAAAACCGGATTGCTCACATTGGCAAGTACACGGCCCGTTTTTGCCTCCAGCACGACAACTGCACCGCGGTATCCGTCCAGTGCATCGGCCGCGGCCTGCTGGAGTGTTGTATTCAGCGTTGTATAGAGACTGTCTCCCGGGTTCTTCGCATCGCTGAATTCATTCTTTACCTGCTTTTAACTTACTTGTATGGGACTCCATCAGCATATAGTTGTAGGAAGATTCGAGGCCGCTGTTTCCTTTCCCGTGTAGCCAACCACCTGCGCAAACAGGCTGCCGAACGGATACGTTCTTACCTCATCCCCGTTTTTCATCTGTCGTCGTCTTTGCCAGTTCCTGGCCGTCCGCAGAATAGATTGTTCCGCGGATCACGCGCTCTGCATAGTTATTCTGTCTCGTATTGTAAGAACTATTCAGAAATTCTCTTTCCGCACGACATTAAAGTAAACGAGATACGCGATCAGCCCAAGAAACATGGCCACGAACAGGAACGAAACGATCAGATACGGCCCTGCGCCGTTGTTTGCCGCCTTACCAGTGGAGGCTGTTCTCGGTCTGCTCTTCGATCCGCCGTTCGAATTCATCCGGCTGCTCGCGGTACTTCTGGCGGGTTCCCTGTCCATCGTTCCGGCTGCCGCTCTTCTTTCGTCTTTCGGTCTCTTCGTCCGGGCGTCGTTTTTTCTTGGCGCCTGGGTCGTTTTTCTGCTGGTTTCGTTTCTTCTTGTTTCGTCTTTTCTCAAGCTCCTCACCTTCGTCTTCCCTTAAGATGTACAATCCCTGAATGATCGACAGCATCAGCACCGTGGAGAACATAGAGCTTCCTCCATAGCTGACCAGCGGCAGCGTGATACCTGTCATAGGAATAAATTTAATGGTTCCTCCGATGGTGAGGAACACCTGTGTCGCATATTCCGTTCCAAGACCCATGGCAATCAGTTTGTAGAACCGTTTGCTCATCTTCATGGAAATATTGATAATCAGAAGGAATGTGGACATGCACAGCAGAATCAGGCAGATTCCGAAGATAATGCCCATCTCCTCACAGATCGCACAGAAAATAAAGTCTTTCGTTGCAACCGGGATAATGTCAGGCCGTCCCTCGAAAAGGCCGGTTCCGAACCATCCGCCGGAGCACATGCCGAAGAGGCCCTGTGCTAACTGGCTGCTGATATCCCAGTTTCCGATCGGATCCTGCCAGAGTGCCACACGGTTCCGTACATGGGAAAACAGGAAATACGCCACAACGCAGGCGGCACTCATTCCCGCAAGTCCCAAAAGCGGATATCTGGCTTTTCTCGTTGCCACATAGATTACAACCACGTACGCCATAAAGAAGACGAACGCAGTTCCAAGGTCGGTGGATGCAACAAGGATCAGCACATGAACTGCCGCAATGACCGTTGCTTTCACAACGTTTCCAAAGGAATTATCCTCGCGCAGCATGCCTGCCATAAAGAACACGAGTGTGATCTTGGCAATCTCGGAGAGCTGGAACGTAATGCCGTGGATTTCGATCGACAGCTTCGCACCGCCGGAAGTAAAGCCAAGCACCATAACGACGGAAAGCATGGCAATTCCGAGCACAGCGTAAATCCAGGTCAGATTTTTCAGGAACTTGCCCTTTCGGACAATGACCGGAATGATGAAGCAGAGCAGTGTGGATGCCGCCAGAATTTTGTACTGGGACATCGCCTTTGACACGCTCAGTCTCGTCAGAATAATCATGCTGATCGAGAGCAGCATACACATGTTGTTTACCAGGATCATCGATGCCTTCCGGTAAATCAGGCGGTACAGGATCTGTACGCCCAGGATATACGCCATCGTGAGCAGAAACATCTGAATCGTTGATACTTCGCCCTCCTGGAGGAACATCACGAAGAAACAGATGAAATTCATCAGAACGATCATGATGATCTGCCGCATCAGAATGTAATGGCGCTCATCCTCATCCCGCTCTTTGAGTGCAGCAAACGACTGCACGGTAAAACAGATCATGAGGAAGGTAATCACATATTTTGATAACTGAACAATGGTATTTTCCATAAATTCCCCTTATTTTTTCTCACCGTTTACTCTACTTTCCGGCGGAAATGGCCTTTGGTATATTCCTGTTCGGCCGGAACTGCGATTCCTTTACAGTACGTTCCAGCAAACGCAGCGGCGATTTCTTTTGTCTCCTCCAGTGTCTCGATGGTAAAATTCAGCCGCACCGCAGCCGGATGCATGGACCGGATCTCATCGGCTTCTTTTACCAGGCCGAGCGGAAGGCTGTTGTAGATCACACTGTAGCACGAGGTGCAGTAACTCTTCACCGGGAAGTATTTTCCCATCCGGTCTTTTAAGCGTACCAGGGAATAACTGTGATTGCAGCCGTTCAGGTTCTTCTGGACACACTGGGCGGAAACCATCATCGGAAGGTAGCCGTAGACCACTATTTCGCTGTTCGTATTGTCACGTTTTCCGATTTCCCACTCGTTCAGCTCATACGGAACGGTATCACGCTGCACGCCCTGCTCCTGCCAGAATGCCTGCGCACGGCTGTTGTACGTGTAAACGCTGTAATCGAGCCGGATATCCTTTTCCATTCCCATCTCTTTCAAAAATGAAAAGCTTTCGAGATTGCGGATCAGGAAACCGCCAAGACCGATCTCCTTCAGACAGCGGAACGTGTCGCGGTATTCCTTCAGATCGCCTTCACGTACAACGTGCGGCAGCATCAGATAAACCTGTTTTCCCAGTTCTTTCGCCTGCAGGATGCCTTTTTCCGCCTGCTCTTCGAAGATTTCCCGTTTGAAGCATCCCATGCCGGCGTAGATCGTCGTGATCTCCGGAATCTCGAGCAGCGCATTCCACTGGGCTCTCGTCTCGGCAGATGCGGTCAGCTCCATTTTCTTTTCTGCCCTGCTCTCCTGGTCCGGTTTTCCAGATGCTTTTGCTTCCTGTTCCGGCTTTTCCGCTGCTTTTCTGCGGTATGGCTCTGTCATCTCTTTCACCAGCTGGTCCGAAACGCCTCTCCGCAGCTCATTTAACGTCTGCATCGGCACGAAACAGTTGTCATCCATACAGATATCGAGTTCTTTGAAATAGAATGGTGTCTCGCCTGTCTTTTCCAGCTGTGTTTTTACGCGTTCCTCGGTCAGCGGCTGCTTCTTTGCCGGTTCTACCATGCCCGCCTCTGCTGTTACGCTGTATTTTCCGCTTTCTGCACTTAAGAACGCCGGCTGGCCCGGATACAGGGTCAGAAAGCCGGAAATCGGCTCTTTTGCCTCAGTCTCGATATAATCTCTCTGGATCTCATAAAAGAGCTGCTCATTTCTGCGCTGTTTCTTTTATTTTCCTGCTCTTTTCGTTCTTCAGCGCCATCATATCGCGTCCGTTTCTTACGGTATAATAGCTTTTGTTGAAACCGTCACGGTTATACAGCTCATACAGCTTTTTCATGTCCTCCGGCAGAACGTGGAAACGGGACGGCTTTTTTTTCGACAGATCGAGGTATTTGCGGTTAAATGCTGACAACGCCCGCTGTATACTCCGGCTTTTTCATTCTGCCTTCGATTTTGAGGGACATAATCCCGGATTTTACAATCTCCGGCAGCAGTTCTACCGTACACATATCCTTCGGGCTTAACGGATAGCGGTCGCCCGGCTCCCCCATGCGGTGGTTGTCTTTATCGTACGCTTCGTACGGCAGACGGCACGGCTGCGCGCATCTTCCGCGGTTTCCGCTTCTCCCGCCGATCAGGCTGGAAAAAAGGCACTGTCCCGAATAGCAGTAGCAGAGCGCCCCGTGGACGAAGCATTCAATTTCAAGGTTGGTCGTCCGGTGGATTTTCTGGATCTCCGCAAACGAAAGCTCACGGGCTGGTACCACACGCGTCGCGCCAAGGCTCTCCAGGAAACGCGCTCCCGCAGATCCTGTCACTGTCATCTGTGTGCTCGCATGAATGTCGAGATCCGGGAACCAGGAGCGGACCGCCTTTAAAACGCCCATATCCTGGACAATCACGGCATCCAGTCCCTGCTCATAGTACGGACGCAGATACGGATACAGTTTCTCTTCCAGTTCCTCCTCTTTTAAGAGGGTGTTGACCGTCAGATACAGTTTCCGGTTCCGCAGATGGACGTAATCGATGGCTGAGAGAATCTCCTGCTCATCCAGATTTTTTGCATACGCTCTTGCGCCGAATGCGGCTCCGCCGAGATAGACGGCATCCGCACCGGCGGAAACCGCCGCTTTTAACGCTTCCATCGAACCGGCTGGTGCTAATAATTCTGTCTTCATCTTTATCTCCTAAAAACGGGCGATTACCTGTTCCGCAATCCCCCGTTTTTCCTTCTTTTACGCTTTTAATAAATCTTCCAGATCCTTATTTGCCTTATCAAGCTGCCGCTGCAGTTCTTCCATCTCGCCGCGCACATGTTCCAGCTCGATTCGTTTCTCTTCCAGCTCTTTTTTCAGATCGCCGGCCTGGATTTCCGCTGCGATCAGATCGTGCTTCATATCGTAGGTTTCCCGGTCTTTGGCTTCCATATCCTCTTCGAGGGTATCTACCTGGCTTTTTGCTTTGAAATAGTCGTCTGCAATGTTCAGTGCAAGCAGTGTGTGCTTCGTATCCACCGACAGGCGGTTGTATCCGGCTGACTGGGAAAGTTCGCTGATCTTCTGATTCAGATAAGCAGCTACTTTCTGCAGATATTCCGGGCTCTCATAGCCTCCCAGTGTGATAATTTTTCCATCTATTAAAACCTGTGTTGTATTTTTTACAGCCATTCTTTTGCTTTTCCTCCACTGAATTTAACCGGACCAAACTTCCGGCTAATATAACCTATCATATACCGAAAATGGAAGAAAACAACCTTTTTCTGCAAAAAGCGACAGAAAATGAAAGATTCAGGGCTTTTACTCTTCGATCTTACGCGGTGCCTCCAGCCCCAGGTGGTGCCAGGCAAATTCCGTTGCCACTCTTCCGCGCGGAGTGCGGTTGATAAATCCGGATTTGATCAGGAACGGCTCGTAGACATCTTCGATGGTGCCGGCATCTTCTCCAATCGATGCTGCCAGGGTATCGAGTCCCACCGGACCGCCCTGGAACTTTTTCCATAAATGGTGGTAAGAAGCAGCCGGTCAGTCTGATCCAGTCCGTAACGGTCTACTTCCAGCAGATCGAGAGCAAATGATGCGACCTCTTTTGTGATTCTTCCATCGTATTTCACCTGGGCAAAGTCGCGGACACGCTTTAAAATCCGGTTTGCCAGACGCGGTGTTCCCCTGGAACGGCGCGCCATCTCAAGCGCTCCCTGCGGGTCCACCTCCACATTCAGTACTTTTGAGGAGTGCAGGATAATGTTGGCCAATTCTTCCTCCGTGTAAAATTCCAGATGGTGGATGACACCGAACCGGTCGCGGAGCGGGGCAGTCAAAAGACCTGCACGCGTTGTTGCGCCGACCAGCGTAAACTTCGGCAGATCCAGGCGGATCGAGCGCGCCGAAGAGCCTTTTCCGATCATGATATCAATCGCAAAATCCTCCATCGCTGGGTAAAGAACCTCCTCGACCTGGCGGTTCAGGCGGTGGATCTCATCAACAAACAGGACGTCGCCCTCCTGCAGATTGTTGAGGATCGCTGCCATCTCACCCGGTTTTTCGATCGCCGGGCCGCTCGTTACCTTCATATGGGTTCCCATCTCATTTGCAATGATGCCCGCCAGCGTTGTTTTTCCAAGTCCCGGAGGGCCGTAAAACAGCACATGATCGAGAACATCACTTCGCTGTTTTGCTGCTTCAATATATACTTTCAGGTTCTTTTTCGTCTTTTCCTGTCCGATGTAGTCGTCCAGGTGCTGGGGACGGAGCGAACCTTCGATTTTCACGTCCTCCTCGAGAACGTCAGTTGTGATAATTCTTCTTTCCATCGTTATAAGGTTTCCTTCTTCCACAATTTTAGGACCATCTGCTAAAACATATGCTTCAATGCCGCTTTCAGCACAGCCTCGCTGTCCATGCCTTCGGTGATTTCGACTTTCTTACTGCCTGCAGTGCTTCCGTTCCGGAGTAGCCAAGCGCAGTCAGCGCCTGTACCGCATCCTGGAAGGCATCCGGTTCGCCTGTCTGCCGTACCGCCGCAGCCGCCTGATTTCCTGCCAGCTTCTGCTCGAACGCTTCCTGCAGGTCGAATTTGTCTTTTAATTCCAGAATCAGCTTCTGCGCGGTCTTCTTTCCGATGCCCGGTGTTTTGGCAATCGCCTGGACATCTTCCGAGAGGACGGCAAAGCGCAGATTGTCTGCAGTAAGCGTGGACAGCACCGCAAGCGCCGCTTTTGGTCCGATGCCGCTTACGCCGATCAGCATACGGTATATTTCAAGATCTTCACGGGACAGAAAGCCGAATAGGGAAATTCCGTCTTCCCGCACACTCATATGGGTATATATCTTTAACTCTTCTCCCTCCCGGATGCCTGCGTCGAACATACTCGCTGGAATATTCAGCTCATAGCCGATTCCATGGCTTTCGAGAATCATTTTTCCTTCCGAAAGAGAATCTACAGTTCCTTTGATAAATGCAATCATGTTTTTCCTCCAAAGCGCCGTTTTCTTTTTTCGAAAGCGAACGCACATTCTATTATAGCAGAACTTTTCTCATCACGCAACGATTAGTCGCTGTCTTTCTTGCATGTCAGATTTTTTCGTCTTATAATATCTTTAGATTCAAAAAGTTTTTCAAAGGAGACAAAAAACCTTATGCAGATCATAGATTCTACCCCCGCTGCTCTCTCTGCCAATCTTCAGATGTATCTGAGAAACGGCGATGTCTTTTTCGATATTGAGACGACCGGCCTTTCCTGGCGTACCTCGCATCTCTATCTGATTGGTGCGCTGTTCTTTGACCCGGCCGCGGATGCTTTCACACTGCGCCAGTGGTTTCTTGATCGACCGACCGAAGAAAAAGAGATGCTTGTCTCTTTTTTCACGTTTCTTTCCGACGTGAAGCAGCTGGTGCATTTTAATGGAACGACATTTGATCTTCCTTACCTCACACACAAAGCACTGTTTTATCAGATGGAAGATCCGCTTTCGTCAATCGCATCCCTGGATCTTTATCAGGCACTCCGCCCGTTTCAGTCAATCCTGGGACTTTCTTCAATGAAACAGAAAAATGTGGAACAGTATCTCTCATTCCCACGGAAGGATCAACTTAACGGAAAACAGTTGATTTCTGTTTACCACGACTATCTTCAGACACTGGATGAAAAGAAACTGGAACTGCTTTTCCTTCACAATTATGAGGATGTCCTCGGCATGGGTTCTGTTCTGGAACTGCTCGCGCTTCCTGCCCTGTTTCACGGCGATTTTTCTGTCCAGTCGTGTCGTTTTACCGGACAGACACTGGAAGTTTCACTGCAGCCCGAGCGGGAAGTTCCGGTTTTCCTCTCCCGTGTCTGCGCGGATGGTTCTCTTACAGCCTTTGGTTCACGGGTTTCTCTCTCCCTGCAGACGCATACGGCGGAGCTGAAATATTTCTTCCCGGACTATAAGAATTACTATTATCTTCCGCTGGAGGATCAGGCTGTTCACAAGAGCGTTGGCGCGTTTGTCGATCCGGAACACCGTCAGAAAGCAAAGGCTGCCAACTGCTATCAGCGGCGGACCGGTACATTTCTTCCGCAGCAGAAAGAGTTTTTCACCCCGGCCTTCCGCGAGGATTTCAAAAGCCGCCCTTACTATTTTGAGTGGTCCGATGCCTTTCTTTCGCAGGAAAATCTCCTGAAAGAGTATCTCTGTTCCGAGCTTCAGCTCTTTTTCAAATACGATAGCAAAACCAGAAAATAAAACAGCCGTACACGTTTTTGCATGCACGGCCGTTTTTCCGGGACTGTCCTTTCCAAGCAGTCCTTTATTTTTTCTCTTCTTTCTCTTCTACCTTTTTTTCTTCCTTTTTTCAGAGAAGCATGATGCGTTCCCTGCAGATGCGGATAGGCGCGCAGATAACGTTTCGTTGTCAGGCGCATCAGCCAGTTGGTCGGAAGCTGCGGTTTTGTCATCTGGTCAAAGCGCTCCAGCAGCTCTTTAAGATCCGGCATCTTATCGCTGCGCACATCAAATCCAAGTGCCGCAAACCGTTCTTTCTGCTCTGCTCCGAACTCGGTCAGGCGTTCCTTCTGCTCTGCTCCGAACTCCATCAGGCGGTTCTTCGACTCGGAAAGCGGATTTCTTCTTCCCTCGGCTTCTTTCCGCTCCTTCTCCAGCTTCTGCATCTGCTCCATTGCCTCAGACAGTGTCTGGCGTTTCTCGGCCAGATATTCTTTCATCTTATCTCTGGAATACTCTGCACGATACTGCTGTACTTTCGCATTCATCTCCTCGGCAAGCTGGTTAAAGCGGGATTTCTGCAGATATTTCATAAATTCTCCCCACGTTTTCTCCAGACTGCGCATCTTCTGTCCCAGCTGGAATGCTGCGGCTGCGGAAAATCCAAAATCTACCAGATAGCAGACGGTAACAACGGAAACAATGATCTCTCCTGTAGTATCCGAAACAAGATTCACTACTTTCACGGCAATCGGCTGCAGAATATAGAACAGCCCCAGTGTAAAGAATCCCCAGGCAATCGAACTGCTGAGGCAGATCTTTCCCTGAAAATTAAACTTCTGATTGCTGTAGTCCCACCAGTGCGCATGAAAAATGGTCTCCATCAGCACGCCGGTTACATATTCCAGAACCGTCGCTACAATGACACCTCCGAAATACAGTGCCCAGACGTTCGCTTCAAACGGGCGCAGGATCAAGTATACCATAACAGCGCCGGTGCCGTACAGTGTCAGCAGCGGACCATTGACAAAACCGCGGTTGACCAGTTTTTTCTGCCGGATCGATACATAGGAACTCTCCCAGATCCATCCGCAGAAGCTGTACAGCCAGAACCATGCTAGAACGTGGTACAGATCCACACCCAGAATCTTCGTCTCCCACATAAACTTTCATCCCCTTTTTCTTTTCTGGTGCCAAAAACAGGATGATAAGAAAATACCGCAGGCAACAGGTTTCCTGTCTGTTCAGGAAACCCGGTTGTCTACGGCATTCTAATCATCCAACTGCAGCACCTGCAAGTTAAATTATTCTTACTCTTCTACTGGCTCTTCGTTTTCCAGAGCTTTCATGCTCAGAGAGATTTTTTTGTCTTCCTCGTTGAAATCAACTACTTTTGCAGTGATTTCCTGTCCGATTTTCAGTGCATCAGACGGTTTCTCAACGTGCTCTCTGGAGATCTGGGAAACATGAAGCAGAGCATCTACGCCCGGCTCAAGCTCAACGAATGCACCAAAGTCAGTCATACGGGCAACACAGCCTTCTACTACGTTGCCTACAGCGTATTTATCAGCAGCGTTCAGCCACGGATTCTCTTCCGGGAATTTTTAAGGAAAGAGCGATCTTGTCGCCGTTGATGTCTTTGATCAGAACTTTTACAGTCTCACCAACTTTGAATACTTTTTTCGGGTTCTCTACGCGGCCCCAGGACATCTCAGAGATGTGAAGCAGTCCGTCAGCTCCGCCCAGATCGATGAATGCGCCGAAATCGGTAACATTCTTAACAGTTCCCTCTACAACATCGCCAACTGCAATGCGTGCGAACAGTTCTTCCTGCAGTTTCTTCTTCTCAGCAACGATGAGCTGTTTGCGGTCACCGATGATGCGTCTTCTTCTCGGGTTGAACTCGGTAATAACGAATTCAATTTCCTGATCTGCATATTTAGACAGATCTTTTTCATATACATCAGATACAAGGCTGGCCGGAATGAATACTCTGGTCTCCTCAACAACTACGGATAATCCTCCGTTCAGTACCTGTGTTACTTTTGCTTTCAGAACTTCATGATTCTCGAATGCTTCCTCGAGTCTCTTGTTGCCTTTTTCAGCAGCAAGTCTCTTGTAAGTAAGAAGGACCTGTCCCTCTCCATCATTTACTTTCAGAACTTTGACTTCCATTTTGTCACCTGGCTGTGCAACGGTGTGAAGATCGATGGAAGAATCGTTGGAATATTCGTTTTTGGTAAGAATACCATCGGCTTTGTATCCGATATTCAGGATAATCTGATCGTCTTTGACATCGATTACAGTACCCTCAACGACTTCTCCGTTTCTGATTGTTTTAAATGATTCATCCAGCATTTGTTCAAAACTCATTTCTGACATTTTTTGAACCTCCTCAATTATTTTATTCGGGGTGGATGCCCCAGCTGTAATACCTACGCGACCAAATGATTGAAAAGGCTTAGATTCCAAATCAACGAGTGTCTCTATAAAGTAAGTATTTTTACATTCTTCTTTACATATCTCATACAGCTTTTGCGTGTTTGAACTATGTCTGCCTCCCACGACAAACATGGCATCAACCTTCCTGGCAATTGCTCTCGCTTCCGTCTGTCTTTCCTCGGTAGCGTTGCAGATAGTCTTTAAAACAGTACTATCATAACTCTTTTTCAAAAAAATTTCAACTAAATCTTTAAATTTGTTGTAATTAAATGTCGTCTGTGCCACAATAGATATTGGTTTTCCATTTTCGGGCACAAAACTTTCCGCTTCTTCGGCGGTATGCATCACGGTAACCGGGCCGCTCGCCCATCCCATGATGCCCTGTACCTCCGGATGATCCACGCTTCCGATGATGACGACGTGGCGGCCTTTTCTGCCCTCCTCGTCCACAATCCGGTGGATCTTCTTGACAAACGGGCACGTCGCATCTACAATCTTCATGCCGCGCGCTTCGATCTTTTCACAGACATCCCGCGACACGCCATGCGACCTGATCACAACGGTTCCGCCGGAAAGCCCCTCTAGTTCATCTTCCGAATGGATCACCTGCACGCCGCGGTTTTCGAGATCCTCCACAACCTGTTCGTTGTGAATAATCGGCCCGAAGGTGTAGACCGGCTTTTCACCGCTCTCAATTTCACGGTATACCGTATCGACCGCCCGTTTGACGCCGAAGCAGAAGCCTGCACTTTTTGCAACAGTTACTTCCATCTGTTTTTCTTCTCCTCTTTTCTCTGCCGCGTTTACATGCGCTCGCGGGCAAGGCTTAAGATCTTTTCCACAACCTCATCGATCGTCATTTCAGAGCTGTCAACGAGTACGGCGTCTTCTGCCTGTACCAGCGGGGAATGCTCTCTGTGCATGTCCTGATAATCACGCTCATTGATATCTTCCTCGATTTTCGCAAGATCGGCTGTCTGTCCCTTTTCGGTCAGCTCTTTCCAGCGGCGCAGTGCGCGGACATGGGCACTTGCTGTCAGATAGACTTTCAACGGTGCGTTCGGCAGAACGGCAGTTCCGATATCGCGGCCGTCCATCACAAGATCCGTATTCTCCGCCATCTCCTGCTGCAGCTCCACGAGTTTTTTCCGTACTTCCAGATAGGCGCTTGTCGCGGATGCCATCTTTCCAGCCTCCTCGGTGCGCAGTCTTCCGGTGACATTGACGCCGTTTAAATAAACCTGCTGCTCTCCGTTTTCGTAGGAAATGGAAATTTTCACATCTTTGCAGGCTGCCTCAATTTTTTCCTGCTCTTCCGGTGCAATGCCAAGATCTGAAAAATAGATGCCCATGGCACGGTACATTGCTCCTGTATCAACGTAGACAAACGAAAGCTCCTTTGCCACACGTTTTGCGATTGTACTTTTGCCAGCGCCTGCCGGTCCGTCAATTGCAAGATTAAATCTCATCTTCTCTCTTCCTCCTGAAAATTCTAAAATCTGTGATCCATATTTTATTCCTGTTCTTCCTTTGCCCGGATCTCTTCGGCTGCAGCGTGGGCACTTGCCCAGGCAATCTGCAGATTGAAGCCGCCGGTCAGTGCATCGAGATCGAGCACTTCTCCTACGAAGTACAGACCTTCTTTTTTCTTTGCCTCCATCGTGCCCGGACGGATCTCTTTCACGGAAACACCACCCTGTGTGATAATTGCTTCACGGAAACCCCGTGTTCCGGTTACTGTAAACGGGAAATGCGTGATCAGCTCTTCAAAGTGCTGACGCTCCGCTTTCGATACGGCATTGACCTGTTTGTACGGGTCGATCCCGCCAAGAGAGAGCATCACCGGAAGCAGTTTCGCCGGGAACAGACTGTTGATCACGTTGCGGAACTGTTTGTTCCGGTTTTCCTCAAATTCACGCAGGATCCGCGCATCCAGCTGTTCTTCCGTGAGTGCCGGCTTCAGGTTCAGATATCCTTTCAACGGCTGCTGTTCCAGTGCTTTTCCGATGTAGGAGCTCGCAGAAAGCCCCAGCGGGCCGGAAATTCCGAAATGTGTAAACAGCATCTCGCCGAATCCATCGAACAGCGTTTTTTTGCCGTTTTTAATCGTCATCGTCACATTTTTCAGGGAGAGTCCCTGCAGCTCACGGATGTACGCTTCCTCTGTTTCCAGCGGCACCAGCGCCGGGCGGAGCGGAGTGACGGCAAGTCCTGCCTCTTCTGCGAAACGGTAGCCGTCTCCATCCGACCCCGTCGTCTGGTACGACATACCGCCGGTTGCGACAACGACATCATTGTAAAAAAGCTCTTTCCCGTTTTCCAGGCGGATTCCTTTCACGCGGTCTCCTTCGAAAAGAAGCTCTTTTACTTTTGTATTCTTATGCACCTGCACATTTTTCCGTTTCAGTTCCGTCTCCAGCGCGCGGATAATATCCGAGGAGTGATCTGACTCCGGGAAGACACGGTTTCCGCGCTCCACTTTTAAGCGGACACCTGCCGCTTCGAAAAACTCCTGCACCTGGGCGCTGTCAAAGCTGTAGGCGGAGCTGTACAGAAATTTCGGGTTTGTCACCACATTCGTGAAGAACTCTTCTGTCGGGCAGTCGTTTGTCACATTGCAGCGGCCCTTTCCTGTGATAAACAGCTTCTTTCCCAGCTTTTCATTTTTTTCATAGAGATGAATCTCTGTCTTTTCGCCGGCGGCAAGCACGGCGGTCATCATTCCGGCGGCACCTCCGCCGATTACTGCTGCTTTTCTCATGCTTTCTCCTTTACCGGCAGAGCTGCCTTTTTTCCGCCCATGGGACGTGCATCGTCCAGCCCGTTGATTTCATCGTTGCTGTAAACCTGGTACTCATCCCACAGTTTTTCCATGCTCTCAAGTGTCTTTTTCACATCCGCCTGGCGTTTCATGCAGAGCGCCACGACAAGCGCATTGATTACACTCAAAGGGGCCACCAGAGAATCAACGATCGATGCCATATCGCTCTTGGCAATCAGCGTACAGGCTGCATAAACATTCATCGGTGAATGCACACTGTCTGTGATCGTAATCACCTTCGCTTTGCGGCTGTTCGCAAATTCCAGTGCCTTCATCGTACGCATCGAATACCGCGGGAAGCTGATGCCGATCACCACATCATCCTCCGTGATGCGGATCATCTGCTCGAAAATCTCGCTGGAACTGTTTGTCTGTACCTGGCGCACATCCGGGAAAATCATATGGAAATAGAACGCCAGAAAGCTCGCAAGCGGCGCGCAGCTCCGAATGCCGACAATGTAAATTGTCTGCGCAGAAAGAATCGTATCCGCAGCGCGCTCAAAGGCGCTCCGGTCCACTTCTTCCAGCGTCATCTTGATTTTTTCAATATCCGACTGCAGGACGGTCTCCAGAATTTCTCCCTGCGGCACGCGGCCATACGTAAACTGCATCCGCTGCACTGAATTCAGACGATTCATCACCATCTCCTCCAGTGCGCGCTGGAACTCCGGATATCCCGCGTAGCCAAGCTGCATCGCAAAGCGAACCGTTGTCGATTCGCTGACGCCGACCTGCTGTCCCAGGCGCGCTGCCGTCATCGATACGGCCTGGTCATAATGTGCCGTAATAAAATCTGCCAGCCTCTTCTGTCCTTTGCTCAACTTTCCGTAATTTTGATTCAGACGAATGAGGAGATTCTCGTTCGCTGCCTTCTGCTCTTCTGAAGAAGACTGTTCTTTTCTTTTTCATGTTATTTTCTTCCTGATTTGTTTTCCGATCTGCAAATGCCGTTCGGCATCCACATTTTTTCTTTTGGGGGCATCCTGATTCTTTTTCGGACACACCTCGATCTTTTGAATTATAACACGAATAAATTACTGACGCAATGGCTGAAAAGCTGAAAAGGAAAGCCGGTGTTCTGCATTCCCTTTTTACGGGGAACACAGAACACCGGCTGATTTTTTTACTCAGATTTTATTTAGACCGGATATGCGCCGTCTTTTTTGTCAGCGGCTGCCGGATCTACTTTTGTCTGCTGCGCTTCACGATATTTGAAGAAGTCTACAGCTACCTGCGGGAACAGAGCGTAGGTTAATACATCCTCATCCTGCTGTTTCCACTGCTCGATCTCTTTCTCCAGTTTCGGAAGCTCCGGCTCAAGCAGGTCTGCGTAGCGGCAGGTGATCGGCTCGGTATCGCCGATGCATTTCTTCTGTACTTCCGGATTGAACGGTTTTACAGTTGCACCGTATTTTCCGGCAAGAACGTCTTTTGTCTCTTTCGTTACCATCTTGTAACGCTCGCCCATCAGGACATTGAATACAGCCTGGGTACCAACGATCTGGGAAGACGGAGTAACCAGCGGGCACTCGCCGAGGTCTTTTCTTACGCGCGGTACTTCTTCGAGTACATCGTAGTATTTGTCCTCTGCGTGCTGCTCTTTTAACTGGCTTGTCAGGTTGGAGAGCATACCGCCCGGTACCTGATACAGAAGAGTCTTGATATTTACGCCAAGGTTCTTCGGATTTAAGAGGCCTGTATCGAGCGCTTCGTCTCTCATCGGACGGAAGTAATCTGCGATCTCAGCCAGTTTGTTCTGATCCAGACCAGTATCGTATGGAGTGCCTTTGAAGGTTTCAACCATAACCTCAGTTGCCGGCTGTGAAGTACCCATAGCGAATGGAGACATTGCGGTATCGATGATATCAACACCAGCCTCTACTGCTTTCAGGTACGTCATGGATGCAACACCGGAAGTATAGTGGGTGTGCAGCTGAATCGGAAGATCGGTTGCTTCTTTCAGCGCGGTTACCAGCTCAGTTGCCTTGTACGGAACGAGCAGGCCTGCCATATCTTTAATACAGATGGAATCTGCACCCATCTCTTCGATTCTCTTTGCCATGGTGGTCCAGTAATCCAGGGTGTAAGCATCTCCTAAAGTATAGGAAAGTGCTACCTGTGCGTGGCCTTTTTCTTTGTTTGCTGCGCTGACAGCGGTCTGCAGGTTGCGCAGATCGTTCATACAGTCAAAAATACGGATGATGTCGATTCCGTTTGCAATGGATTTCTGTACGAAATACTCTACTACGTCGTCTGCGTACGGACGATATCCCAGGATATTCTGTCCACGGAACAGCATCTGCAGTTTTGTATTTTTGAATCCGTCACGGAGTTTTCTCAGTCTCATCCATGGATCTTCATGCAGAAAACGTAAGGAAGCATCGAAAGTTGCACCTCCCCAACACTCTACTGCGTGATATCCGACTTTATCCATTTTATCGATGATCGGAAGCATCTGTTCTGTTGTCATTCTCGTCGCGATCAGGGACTGATGTGCATCACGCAGAACAGTTTCCATAATCTTGACAGGTTTCTTTTCTACTGCCATTTCTATCCTCCTAAATGAAGTGTTTTTCACTTTTGTTTGTCTTAAGAAGTTATACACCAAAGATCGCCATGAAGGTACCGGCCGCTACTGCTGTACCGATAACACCGGCTACGTTCGGTCCCATCGCATGCATCAGCAGGAAGTTCGTCGGATCTGCCTCAGCGCCAACCTTCTGGGATACACGGGCTGCCATCGGAACCGCAGATACACCTGCAGAACCAATCAACGGGTTGATTCTTCCATGTGTTGCCTTGCACAGTATTTTTCCTAACAGGACACCGCCTGCAGTACCAAATACGAATGCGATCAGACCCAGTGCAACGATCTTTAAAGTGCTGACATTTAAGAATGCCTCCGCACTTGTGGATGCACCAACGGAAGTACCAAGAAGGATAACAACGATGTACATCATGGCGTTGGAAGCTGTCTCCTGAAGCTGTTTTACAACGCCGCACTCGCGGAACAGGTTACCAAGCATCAGCATACCTACCAGCGGAGCGGTAGACGGAAGAATCATGCAGACAACGATTGTAATGACAATCGGGAACAGAATCTTCTCAAGTTTGGATACGGAGCGAAGCTGCTCCATTTTGATTTTACGCTCTTTTTCTGTAGTCAGAAGCTTCATGACCGGCGGCTGGATGATCGGCACAAGTGACATATAGGAATATGCTGCTACTGCGATCGGTCCCATCAGGTGCTGCTGTCCGAGCTTGTTCAGAAGGAAGATAGAAGTCGGGCCGTCGGCACCGCCGATGATGGAGATAGCTGCTGCCTCTCTTCCATTGAATCCCATGAAAATAGCGAAAAAGTACGCCAGATAGATACCAAGCTGTGCTGCAGCTCCCATGATGAAGCTGATCGGGTTTGCAATCAGCGGACCGAAGTCTGTCATCGCACCTACACCCATGAAGATCAGGGATGGGAGGATACTCCACTCGTCCAGAGTAAAGAAATAGTAGAACAGACCGCCCGCATGCTCAAGACCCTGTACGTCGGTATAAGGCTCAGCCATGATGTCCGGGTAAATGTTTACAAGCAGCATACCGAATGCGATCGGTACAAGAAGCAACGGCTCAAATTCATGCTTAATCGCAAGATACAAGAAGAAGCAAGCCACTGCGATCATAACGTAATTGCCCCAGTCCAGATTAAAAAACGCCGTCTGGTGAAGCAGGTTGTTTAAAGTTTCAGTAATCATTTTTTCACCTCCGGTTTTTTCTTACAACGGGCATTAGTTCATGGTTGCAAGAACGTCACCGGATTCTACTGCATCGCCTACTGCTACATTGATGGTTGCTACTGTGCCATCCTGCGGTGCTACAACCGGGATTTCCATCTTCATGGCTTCCAGTACAAGAACAGCATCTCCTGCTTTTACAGCGGTGCCTGCTGCTGCTTCGATTTTGCAGATTTTTACCAGGTACAGAAGCAGTAACCTCTACGCTGCCTGCTGCGCCTGCCGGAGCTGCTGCTTTCGGTGCTGCCGGTGCTGCTTTTGGTGCCGGAGCTGCTTTTGCTGCGCTGACAACTGGAGCTGCGCCTGCTGTGGTTCCTTCTTCTACAGTTACGTTATATACATTTCCGTTTACGGTAATGGTGTAGTTTTTCATTGAAAATTTCCTCCTTAAGCTCTTTTGCCTTTTCTGCGGATCGGACGTGCAACATAAGCATCTCCGGATGCAGAAGCCATATCTTCTTCATACATGGCGATTGCAGCTGTAATAACAGCCTGCAGCTCCATATCGTCTGCTTCCGGTGCTGTCTCTTCAACAACCGGTGCTGCGACAGCCTTCGGTGCTTCCTGTACAGGTGCTGCCGGTGCTTTTTTCTTCTTCTTGTCTCCCAAAATGTAATCAAACGAAGAAATAACGAAAATCAGGAAAATCAGCATAACAAATACGGTACCGATTCCGATGATGGTGTTCATGCCGGCCTGGCCGATCAGAACGCCCTTTGACTCCTCAACGGTGATGGTGAGGTCGGTCGGAACTGGTGTTCCGGTGCTGATGTTCCAGAATACGCGGACAATACCAGGATTTTTTTCAAATTCACCCGGAATTGTGCAGGTTACAAAATCTCCGTCTACTTCGAGAGTACCGTCTTCCAGGCTTTTTACCTCTCCGAGGTCAGCCTTTGCCTCTTCCCATGCCTCAGCTGCTCTTGCATAGAACTGCTGGTCGGAAGCTTCCATATTGGCAAGATCGTCATCGCTGTAGGTCATCAGGCTCTGTCCTACCCACTGAACACTGGAGGAGAGCAGAGAATCTACCGTAGATGCCTCAACCGGTGAATAAGCCGGTGTAGATGCCGCATCCGCAAAAACAGGAGCTACGGTCACAACCATGGTGCAGGCTGCGGTAAGGACGAGACTTACTAATTTTTTCCAGTTCTTTCTCATCGTATGCCACCTTCCTTAGACTGTTCCGTGTTTTCTGTCCGGTCTGTCTTCTCTCTTGGTATACAGCATCTCGAATGCGCCGATAACATATTTTCTGGTGTCTTCCGGCTCGATGATGGTGTCCACATAGCCTCTTCTGGCTGCGGAAGTTACATTGTTCTGAAGGGTTGCATATTCAGCTGCTTTCTCGTTGATGGTAGCAGCGTCAGATCCTTCGTACATGATCTTTGCTGCAGATTTTGCATCCATCATTCCGATTTCTGCGTTCGGCCATGCAAATACCATGTCTGCTCCGATGGATTTGCTGTTCATGACAACGTATGCGCTTCCGTATGCTTTGCCGACAACAACATTTACTTTCGGAACGGTTGCGTTTGCGAAAGCTGCGGTCAGGGCTGCTGCGTTCTTAGCCATGGTTCTCTCAGAGCATTTGGTTGCCTTGAATCCGGTTACGTTTGTGATGGTAAGTACCGGGATGCAGAAAGCATCGCAGAAGTTTACGAAATCTGCTGCTTTTTTGGCTCCTCTTGCGCTTAAGGTTCCATCCATTTTCTCTTTTACCGTTCCGTCCTCGCCGTAGATTTCAGAGCGGTTTGCAACTGCTCCTACGGTTGCTCCGTTTAACTGGATAAATGCAGTTACAACATCTTTTCCGTAAGCGGCTTTGGTCTCAAAATAGATGCCGTTGTCGCTGAGCTGAGAAAGAAGGATTCCGGTATCGCCTGCGCAGTTTGCAAGGTCTGCACATGCACGGTTCAGATCATCCTCGCACTCGGTGTATGCTTCGTCCTCGTTGTTTGCCGGAAGCATAGATACCAGGTTTCTGATCTGTCCGAGGATTTCTTCCTCGGTTCCAGCAAAGTCAACAAGACCTGCTTCTTCGCCCTGGAAATCTGCGGATGCGGTATCACATTTGGATACGTGGTTTCCGTCCAGTGCGTTCGGGGAGTTTACGAAAAGTTTTCCGTTTTTAGACTCCATGAACGTGAAGTCTGTCATAGCCGGGATGAGTGCCATACCGCCGCCGCAGGTACCAAATACTGCTGTGATCTGTGGAATCACGCCGGATGCCATTGCCTGCGCCATATAGATTTCGCCGAAACCGTTCAGAGCATCAGTTGCCTCCTGCAGACGCATACCGGCACAGTCTACCAGTCCGATGACCGGAGCACCTGTTTTCTGTGCAAACTCATACAGTCTCGCGATTTTTTTTGCATGCATTTCGCCGATGGTACCGCCCATCACAGACGCATCCTGGCTGTATACGTATACCAGGCTGCCGTTGATCACACCGTAACCAGTAATTACACCATCGGATGGTGTCTCCATGCCGGCCATGTTGAAATCTGTGCTTCTGGCAGTAACCTGTCCGCCGATTTCCACAAAGCTGTTTTCATCCAGCAAAGAGGCGATTCTTGTGCTCGCTAAACTTTGTGCTGTGTTACTCATTCTTCAAACCTCCATCTTTCTATTTTCATTATAAAATTTTAAACAAATTTTATACAAGTCTATCATATCTGTTTTTCGTTTTTTTTCAATACTTTTTCTCACCTTTTTGACAGAAAATAGACAGAAAAATTTCAGATTTTTCCTATTATAAATGGAAGGTCAAACTTGATTTTTCCCGGCCTTTCCTTTTTCAAAAAGTCCTGTTTTCTTTCCGCATCGTACAAAAAAGCCGCCCGGCGGCGGCTTTTCTTACACGTTTTTCCTTCGGTTTAATATAGTTCAATGTGAACCGGAATTCCATTCTCATACTGCATCGCCGGTTCGCCAAGAATCAGCGGACGAAGATACGCCATCATCTCCTCGGTCACATCATGACCATCTTCTGTAATCCAGGAAAGCGGCACTTTCTTTTTCTTTTATTTTGCCACTTCCGATACCGGAACGGAGGTATACTCCACGCGGTAAGGATCCGCGGAGATTCTTCGGATCGATGCCATCTGTCCTCCCTGTTTTTCCAGTGCACACTGGCAGGCTTTCATGCCGAGCATACGGGACTCCTCAAGATCGGTCGCACTCGCAAGATGAGCCGCGCACCGCTGCATCAGGTTCAGTTCAATCGATCTTACCTTACAGCCGATACGGTCACGCACCAGCTCTTCGAGTACTTTTGCAGAACCTGCAATGTAGCTGTGCCCAAACTGATCCTGTGCATCGCTCTGCACCTGCTCAGAAACATAGCGGCCCTCGCTGTCATGGATGCCCTCGCTGATTGCAACCAGAACACTGTCCTTCTGTTCCAGTTTTTCCTGCACATCCTTTAAAAACTGTTCGGTGTCAAAGACCGGCTCGCAAAGATAGATCAGGCTCGGCCCTTCTCCGCCGTTGACACGGGACAGTGCAGACGCTGCCGTCAGCCATCCTGCGTTTCTTCCCATGACCTCCACGATGGTCACAGCCTTCTTTTCATATACATGGCAGTCTCTCTCCAGCTCTGCAAAGGTTGCTGCCAGATATTTTGCCGCAGATCCAAAGCCCGGGCAGTGATCCGTTTCGACAAGATCATTGTCAATCGTCTTTGGCGCCCCGACAACAAACACATCGTCCACACCGTTTTCTTTGCAGTACTTTGACATCTTGTCTACGGTATCCATCGAATCATTTCCGCCGATATAAATAAAATAACGGATCTCATGTCTGCGAAAAATTTGAAGTATTTCTTCAAAATCCTCCTTGTTTTCTTCCGGATCGCCCAGTTTATAACGACAGGAGCCAAGCGCTGCTGCCGGGGTCTGCATCAGAAGAGAGATTTTTTCTGCTGAATCCAGTTTTTTTCCAAGATCAAGAAATTTTTCTGCAAGCACGCCTTCAATTCCATTTACCGCACCATAAATATGATCTACTTTTCCGGACAGTACAGCACAGGAAACAACTCCTGCCACCGTTGCATTGATCGCCGCGGTCGGTCCGCCAGACTGCGCTACTAACAGATTTCGCATATGATTTTCCTCCATCTATTCCCACTACTTTCTAAAAGTTTTTCACGAAATCACTTTCGCTTCGTCCTATAGCGTACCATATTTTTTTCTTCCGTACACCCTGTTTTGCGTTTCCGGGAAAAGCCTGTAGACTTTCACAACGGATTGCAAAGTTTTCGTTTTTTCTTGCAGGATTGCCCTTAAAAAGCTATAATAGAAGCAATGTCCACGAAAAGGACGCAGAAAAATATACGTTTCATCAACAAAAAACTGGAGGTTTTTTTCATGCAGACCAAGCAAGATGGCCGTCTCGGCACCGAAAAAATCGGGAAACTGATGCTCGAACTGGCCCTTCCCTCTGTCCTCGCACAGATTGTAAATGTACTATATAACATTGTAGACCGCATTTATATCGGCCGGATTCCTGATGTTGGTTCCCTGGCACTGACCGGTGTCGGCGTCACGTTTCCGATTATCACAATCATCTCCGCCTTTGCCGGATTCGCAAGTGGAGGCGGTGCTCCTCTTGCCGCCATCGCACTCGGACAGAAAAACCGGGACCGCGCAGAAAAAATTCTTGGAAGCTCCACTTCCCTGCTGCTCTTTTTCTCCGTGTGTCTGATGGCGTTTTCTTTTCTTTCAGACACCGCTTCTGTACCTCTTTGGTGCAAGCAGCAACACAATCCGATACGCTTCCACGTATATTTCCATTTATCTTGTCGGAACCGTATTTGTCGAGCTGGCTGTCGGATTGAATACTTTTATCAGCTGTCAGGGACACGCACGCACGGCCATGTGCTCCGTTCTCATTGGCGCTGTTATCAACATTGGTCTTGACCCGGTTTTCATCTTCGTTCTTCATATGGGTGTTTCCGGGGCCGCACTTGCTACCATTCTCTCCCAGGCTTTAAGTGCTGCATGGGTTCTTCGGTTTCTTACCTCAAAAAATCAGGTGTCCGCCTTTCTCTTCGCACCATGAAACCGGATTTTTCCATTTTAGGCTCTGTCATGGCACTCGGCATCTCACCATTTATCATGTCTGCAACGGAAAGTGCCATCACAATCGTCATGAACCACGGGCTACAGACGTACGGCGGCGACCTCTATGTCGGCTCGATGACAATTCTCCAGTCGGTGCTGCAGCTGATTTTCGTACCGGTCAACGGCTTTACGAACGGTGTACAGCCGATCATCAGCTACAACTTTGGTGCAGGCCAGTTTGACCGTGTCCGCCAGACAATCCGGCGCATGATCGCCATTACTTTTACTGCCGCTTTCGTCTACGTTGTATTCGCAATGCTTCGTCCGGCTCTTTTTGCCGGTCTTTTCACGACTGACCCGGAACTGATTGTCATCGTAGAGAAGGTACTTCCGGTTTACATTGCCGGCATGGCAATTTTCGGACTGCAGAGCGGCGTACAGAGTTCCTTCCTCGGTCTTGGCCAGGCGAAGATTTCTCTTTTTATTGCACTGCTTCGAAAAGTCATCCTTCTGATTCCGCTTGCACTCATTCTGCCGCATTTCTTCGGTGTCATGGGCGTTTACTATGCAGAACCGATCGCTGATGTATGTTCTGTTATCACTGCCGTTACGCTGTTTCTCTGCAATATCCGGAAAATTCTTTCAACGGAAACACTTGCAAAAGTAACTCATACCGAAGAGTGACAAAAGAGGCGCTCTGCGACCTTTTCCATGCACCACCCATAATCAATTTTCTCGATCGTTTCGGCTGCATAGACGGGATATTCCGCGAGAAGAATCCCGTCGATCGAATACGTAACTGAACCGACCTTTTCTCCTTTCTTTACCGGGGCTTTCAAAAGCTCCGGTAAAAAAATGTCTTTTTCCGGTATTTCTGTCTCTTTCAGAAGAGCGGGAAGCGAGCGCGCCGGATCAAGCGCCGGGCTTGTAAGGGTAAGGCGGGCGCTGCTTTTTACCTGCAGCATCCCGTCGTAAATACCGTCTGCTACTTCAATCTGCCCTGGGTTCCAGCTATGGTCCAGCACGTCACGATACATATACGATTCCAGCCCGTAGTTTAAAAGCTTTGCGGCATCCGCCCATTTATAGTTTTTATGGCTGGGCCATCCGCACGCAAGCAACGACACAATCAGACGCTTTCCATCCCGCTCCAGCGCACCGGTATAACAGTAACCGGCTTTTGCCGTGAAGCCGGTTTTTCCCGAAACAGCTCCATCCATCTGATCCAGCAGTGCGTTGTGATTATAGCAGTTGAACATGTTTTTCTTTTCCAGATCCCAGAAGGTATAGGACCGCGTCTGCGTCACTGCGAGAAACTGGGCGGCTTTCGGTGAAATCCAGACACAGTATCGCATGATCCGTGCCAGATCAGCTGCTGTCGTGTGGTGATCTCCGCCTGCGTCAGAAGCATCGAGACCGTTCGGCGTCACAAAATGCGTATCTGTACAGCCGATTGCTGCGGCTTTTTCATTCATAAGCGATGCAAATTCCTCTACACTTCCGCCGATGGTCTCTGCAATCATTACCGCCGCGTCGTTATGCGATTCCAGCATCAGGGAATACAGAAGATCGCCAAGCAGAAACTGTTCTCCCTCCCTCACACCGAGATGTACTTTCGGCGCTGCGGCTGCTTTAGCCGATGCAGTTGCGACCGTCTGCTCTTGTCCGTTTTCCAGTGCCAGAATGCATGTCATGATTTTCGTTGTGCTCGCCATTGCCATAGGATCTGTCTCGCGTTTTCCGAACAGCACACGGCCGGTATCGCCATCCATCAGGCATGCCGCCGTTGCAAACAGCTGATTCGGCTCGCTCTCCTGCTCTGTCGCAGTCACGGACACACTTCCCAAAAACAGAAGCAGGATTCCCAGGAAAAAACCTGTCTTGTTTCTTCTTTTTCTGTTCAAAATCAGATCCCCCTTGTGTTTTTTCTCTTTAAAAATGGAAAAGCCGGACGCTCTTTTGGGACCGGCTTTTTGTCTGCTTCTTCTTCATTATATGAGGTTTCCTGCAAAATCATGGTAAAATTTCACAAAGTTATTGACACTGCGATCCATATCATGTATAATTCCCCGTGTTTGTATAGAATTACTAAACTTTTTGTTTATTTTTACTGAGATTTCCTGAGAATCCGTATTCAGCAAAAGGATCCCAGGAAAGACTTTGGATGCAGAAAGGATTTTTATGGAAATCGGAAAAAAAATCAGGGAACTGCGGATGTGGAAAGGGCTGACGCAGGAGGAACTGGCAGATCGGAGCGAGCTGTCAAAGGGATTTATTTCCCAGCTTGAAAACGATGTGACCTCTCCCTCGATCGCCACGCTGGTTGATGTTCTTACCTGCCTTGGAACGGATCTAAAAACGTTTTTCGGCGAAGAGCAGGACAATCAGGTTGTCTTTTGCGAAGAAGATTACTTTGTAAAGACCGCTGAAGCGCAGGGCAACGAGATCGCATGGATCGTTCCGAATGCACAGAAAAACAGGATGGAGCCAATCCGGCTGACGCTGCAAAGCGGCGCGTGCACCGAGATTGATTCACCGCATGAAGGCGAGGAATTCGGCTATGTACTTTCCGGCCGTATTCTCCTTCATCTTGGAGATGAATGCCACAAAGTGAAGAAAGGGGAAAGCTTCTACTATCCCGCTTCCTGTAATCACTATCTGGAAAATCCGGGTAAAACACCGGCCATCATTCTCTGGGTCAGTTCACCGCCTTATTTTTAGATTTTTTACACCGCGTGATTTTCACGAGAAACGGTGTTCCAAATTTCACAACCCGAAAGGAGCATATTACACATGAGTACCAAATTACTTGATCTGGTCAACATCACAAAATCGTACGACGGAGTTACCATTCTGGATGATCTGAATCTTTATATCCGTGAAAACGAATTTCTTACCCTCCTTGGCCCGAGCGGCTGCGGAAAAACAACCACATTACGTATCCTCGGCGGTTTTGAGACACCGGATGCCGGAAAGGTTTTATTTAACGGACAGGATATCACCCAGCTTCCGCCAAACAAACGCCAGCTAAACACGGTGTTCCAGAAATATGCTCTTTTCACGCATATGACAATTGCGGAAAACATTGCTTTCGGGCTGAAAATCAAAGGAAAATCCAAAGCATATATCAATGACAAAATCAAATACGCATTAAAACTTGTTAACCTTGAGGGTTACGAAAACCGCTCCCCGGCGCTTCTCTCCGGCGGCCAGCAGCAGCGAATCGCCATTGCGCGCGCGATTGTCAACGAACCGAAAGTTCTCCTTCTGGATGAGCCGCTCGGCGCACTTGACTTAAAGCTCCGCCAGGACATGCAGTACGAGTTGATCCGTCTGAAAAACGAACTTGGCATCACCTTTGTCTATGTCACCCACGATCAGGAAGAGGCGCTTACCATGTCGGACACGATCGTTGTCATGAACCAGGGTTATATCCAGCAGATCGGCACACCGGAAGACATCTACAATGAGCCGCAGAACGCATTCGTTGCAGACTTCATCGGTGACAGCAACATTCTCGACGGCATCATGATTGAGGACCGTCTCGTCGAGATTCTCGGTGCGAAGTTCGAGTGCGTTGATGTCGGATTCGGCAAAAACAAACCGGTCGACGTTGTGATCCGCCCGGAGGATATTGATCTTGTGAAACCGGAGGAAGGTACCATCCGCGGACGTGTCACCCATCTGATTTTCAAAGGTGTTCACTATGAGATGGAGGTTACGGTGAACGGTTTTGAGCTTCTCGTTCACTCTACCGATCTGTTCCCGGTCGGACAGGAAGTCGGCATCCATGTCGATCCATTTGATATCCAGATCATGAACAAACCGGAATCCGAAGATGAGGAGGCGGCAGCTGTTGAAGAGTAATAAATTAAAGAAATGGCTGGCAGCACCTTATGCCGTCTGGGCTGTTGGTTTCATCATCATCCCGCTGATCCTGATTCTCTACTATGCGTTCACCGGGGAAGAAGGCGGCTTTACCCTTTCGAATTTTGCCTACGTTGCAACGAAGGAAAACATCAAGGCACTTGGCCTGGCTCTGTGGCTCTCACTCCTTAGCACAGTACTCTGTCTTGTCCTTGCCTATCCGCTTGCCATGATTCTGGCAAACCGGAATGTCAACCAGACCAGCTTTATTGTGCTGATCTTCATTCTCCCGATGTGGATGAACTTTCTGCTCCGTACGCTTGCATGGCAGACACTGCTTGAGAAAAACGGCGTCATCAACAGCATTCTCTCGTTTTTCCATCTGCCCGGCATTTCCATCATCAACACACCGGGAGCGATCATTCTCGGTATGGTTTACAACTTCCTGCCGTTTATGGTTCTGCCGATCTACAATGTCCTGATTAAGATCGACCGCGATGTCATCAACGCAGCAAGAGACCTTGGAGCGAACAGTGTACAGACTTTTCTGAAAGTAACGCTGCCGCTCACCACGCCGGGTATCGTAAGCGGTATTACCATGGTATTTATCCCGGCGCTTACAACCTTTGTTATTTCCGACCTGCTCGGCGGAAGCAAGATCCTTCTGATCGGAAACGTCATCGAGCAGGAGTTCAAACAGACCAACAACTGGAATGCCGGAAGCGCACTTTCCACAGTCCTGATGATTTTCATCATCCTGTCTATGGTTCTGATGAACAAATACGATAAAGACGGGGAGGGAACGGCATTTTGAGAAAGAAACTGGAAAAAATTTACATGGCGCTCATCTTTATTCTTCTGTATGCGCCGATTGTCACCCTTGTGGTGCTCTCCTTTAATGCATCAAAAACGCGTGCCAAATGGGGCGGCTTTACGCTGCACTGGTACCGTTCACTGTTTGCCAATACAGAGATCATGAACGCGCTGTATACAACGTTAATCATTGCGCTTCTTGCCTCTGCGATTGCAACCATCCTTGGAACGCTTGCGTGCATCGGCATCAACAGCATGTCAAAAAAAAGCCGGACGCTTTTCATGGGTATTACGAACATCCCGATGCTGAACGGTGAGATCGTTATGGGAATCTCGCTGATGCTGCTCTTTATCATCTGCCGCATTCAGCTTGGATTCGGCACGATTCTGATGGCGCATATCACGTTCAATGTTCCTTATGTTATTTTGAGCGTTATGCCGAAATTAAAGCAGACGAACAAATCAACGTACGAGGCAGCCCTCGACCTTGGCGCTTCCCCTCTGTACGCGTTTTGGAAAGTCATCTTCCCGGACATCATGCCAGGCGTTGTTTCGGGCTTTCTGCTCTCCTTTACGATGTCCCTCGATGATTTCGTTATCACCTACTTCACCAAGGGACCGGGCGTTGATACGCTCTCCACAAAGATTTATGCCGAAGTCCGCAAGGGAATCAAGCCGGAGATGTACTCGCTCTCCACGATTCTTTTTGTTACCGTACTGCTTCTGCTGCTCCTTGTGAATGTGAATCCTTCTCCGAAGGAAGAAAAAGAGGAGGCAAAAGAGCGCGAGGCTATGGCGAAGAAGGGCATCCGTTTCCGCATCACGAAACGTGTGGTCTTCCGCCGGATTCTTCCGATCGCCATGGTGCTTGTCATCGGCGGCGGCGGTATTTACTACGGAAGCCAGAATGCTTCAGCCGGCGGCTCCCAGCAGCTGATTGTGTACAACTGGGGCGAATATATGGATTCTGATGTCATCGATATCTTTGAGGAAGAAACCGGTATCCACGTTGTTTACGAGGAGTATGAGACGAACGAAATCATGTATCCGAAGATCAAATCCGGTGCGATTTCCTACGATCTTGTCTGCCCGTCCGACTATATGATTCAGAAGATGATCCAGAACGATCTGCTGCAGCCGATCAACTTTGACCATATTCCGAACGCTTCCAACATTGGAGATATGTACTACGAGACTTCCGAGCAGTTCGACCCGGGCAATCTCTACTCGATCCCGTACTGCTGGGGAACAGTTGGTATTCTGTACAACAAAAAAATGGTAACCGAGCCGATCGACTCCTGGTCTGTTCTGTGGGATACCAATTACCGCGACAGCATTCTGATGCAGGACAGCGTGCGCGATGCGTTTGCTGTTGCTTTAAAGGATCTGGGATACTCCTTAAACTCCACCAATATCAAGGAGCTGACGGAGGCGAAGGATCTGCTTGTGACACAAAAACCTCTCGTGCAGGCGTACGTTGTGGATCAGGTGCGTGACAAGATGATCGGAAATGAGGCGGCTATCGGCGTTATTTACTCCGGTGAAGCTATCTACACGAAGCGTGAAAACCCGGATCTGGAATACGTTGTTCCAAAAGAAGGCTCTAACGTCTGGATCGATTCCTGGTGCATTCCAAAAGATGCGCAGCATGTCGAGAACGCAGAGAAATTCCTGAATTTCCTCTGCCGGCCGGACATCGCACTGAAAAACTTTGAGTATATTACCTACTCTACGCCGAATGATGCGGCGCGTGAACTGATTGAGGATGACGATATCCGAAACAGTGAAATCGCCTTCCCGGATGAGGAAACGCTTGCACGGTGCGAAACCTTTACGTATCTTGGCGATGATGCCGATGAGGTTTACAACCAGCTGTGGCGTGAAGTAAAATCAAATTAAAGATCTGCTTTCGGACAAAAAAAGATCCCGGTCAGGAATTCTTAGGAAAGATTCCTGCCGGGATTTTTCTATTCTTACTGTTGCTCTCAAAAGTCTGTTTTAATCAAAATTGTGGTCAAAGCGCGGAGAAAGCGTTCCGTTTCCATGGAGCACTTCATCCAGCTTTACAAGCTCCTGCGGCGCCTCTGCAAGCGCTCTTTCGTACAGGTGGACAAGATTCCGTGTGCCCGCTTCGCATTCCTTCTGAGACCTTCCAGGCATCACACGGCCGCCCATCGAATCATAGCAGCCGACCAGTTTCATCGCTCCAAGAAGAAGGCTTCTTACCGCACTGCTGCGGCAGATCGTGATTCTCGTCCAGAGCTTCATGCCCTTCAGGCATTCGACAATTTCTGTTTCCCCGATTTCCGGAAAACAGCGGTGGATGACCTTGTTGCCGTCGGTGTGCGGGCAGATCGGCGATGCCGGACGGTATACGAGCGGATCGAGGCCGTCCTCCAGCATGAAGTACTGGTCAAGGCTCGTCTCAATCTTTGCATGGGAAATTCCAGTGTGATCCACAAATTTCCCGATATACGGATGACACGTCGAATCGAGAAGGTAATGGCAGGCAAAGCCTAACAGATACGCTTCCATCGCCTCTGACGGGCTCTGCTGATACTTTTTCACCTCATCCTCGAACAGAACGGAAGCCGTCTGCTCATGCAGAAACGTTCCGTAATCAGACACACGGTTTTTCGAGAACGGACGGTAATAAAAGAAGATATCCGGCCCGTGCAGTCCGATCAGATACAATTTTTTGTTTTCTCGAATGATCTTTTTCAAATTTGCCGGAAGCTGTTCATAGACTTCTCTTCCGAACCTGTCGTGTGCGTACGTAGTAGGCATATCGGTATCTCCCTTCTTTTTTCTCCTGCCGGATCAGACATCCAGCTTGATCTGCATTTCCTCTTCCACTTCTGCGCGGAAGTCCTCCATCTTGACCGGACTGATCTCCGGCAGATTGTCGGTGGAATCAACGCCGAAGTTCCGCAGGAATTCTTCGGTCGTGCCGAACACAATCGGGCGGCCCGGCGCGTCGAGACGGCCAAGCTCCTGCACCAGATTGTACTCCACCAGTTTGTTGACCGCGTGATCGCTCTTGACGCCGCGGATCTTGTCGATCTCCTGCTTCGTGATCGGCTGCTTGTAGGCAATGATCGAGAGGGTCTCCATCATGACGTCGGTCAGAACCGCCTTCTTCGGCTGCATGGCGATGTTGACAAGATAATCATAATATTCCTGTTTCGTGCACATCTGATACGCATTTTCAAGCTCCACGATGTGGATGCCGCGGTCTTTCGTATTATATTTTTCCATCATATGGTTCAGAATCCTGCGGGTCGTCTCCGTGTCATGGCCGATCGCTTTTGCAATCCTTCCCAGCTCCACGGAATCTCCCATCGCAAAAAGGACTGCCTCGATGGCTGCTTCCGCCTCCTCGACCGAAGAGGGGCGTCTTGCCTCACCCAGGGCAGTTTCTTTATTCCTGTTCTGTTCTTCCATCTGTCTTGTCCTCACTGTCTGTCTCGTCTGTATACGGCACAACTACGGTGTCTTCATCCTCCAGGGATTCAATCAGGATATCCCCGAAAAGCTCCTCCTGGCTGATCCGGATTTTGCCGGTTTTCATCAGCTCCAGGATTGCAAGGAAGGTGACAATCACATGCACCTTGCCCGGCTGGGATTCCAAAAGGTCGCGGAAGCTGAAGCGGCGTTTTTTAACAGCAAACTGCTCGACATACGTCATCTTGTCCGGCAGGCTGACCTCTTCTTTTTCGATCTTTCCGAACTTGCTTCGGATCGGGTCGATCTTGTCCTCCTGGCGCTTTAAAATCATTTTATAGATCGTATGGAGCTTCGCGAGAGAAATCTGCGAGAGAAGCTCGGAGGTGTCGACCGGCGTCCTGTACTCCAGCACTTCTCTTGGAAGCGTCGGCTCCTTGTACACGGAACGGCTCGCCTCGTTCATGCGGTCACGCAGCTCGTACGACATGTACTTGTACATTTTGTACTCTAAAAGCTGCTGCACCAGCTCGGCTCTCGGGTCCTCTTCCTCGCCTTCCTCATTCACTTCTTTCGGAAGCAGCATGCGGCATTTGATATCCAGAAGCGTCGCCGCCATGACCATGAACTCGCTCATGATGTCGAGGTCTTCCCGCTCCATCTGATGAATGTATTCCAGATACTGGTCCGTAATCTCTACAATGGGGATATCGTAAATATCTATTTTGTTTTATCGATCAGGTGAAGAAGAAGGTCCAGCGGTCCTTCAAACACCGGAAGCTTTACTGGTATCGCCATGTGCTCTGTTCTCCCTTACGTTTTCCCGATATCTGTAATAATCAATTCTCTTCTGTTCCAGATGCGGACCGGAATGGTGTGTTCGCCCGTTCCTGCACTGATGATCTGGCAGGTGCCGCCCGTCAGGAACAGCCCGCGGCAGTTTTTCGAAAAAGGCGGAAATCCGGCGTCACAAGCCCCCGGTGCGCGCCAAGGCCCACCACGCCGCCGTGATAATGGCCGGAAAGCGTCAGATCGGCTCCATATGATGCATAGGAGCTGCGGTAGGCAGGGTGATGCGCCAGCAGAATGCCGTAGCGCGCCGGATCCGGTTTTCCAAGATGGTCCGTCAGTTCCGAAACCGGCAGCGGTCCGCGGTAAAAGCGGTTGTAATAGGTGCGGTCCATGGCATAGCCGTAGATCCGGACCGGACAGCCGCTGATGGTAAGATCCGCCGTCTCATTTTCCAGATAGCAGATTCCTGCCTTTTTCAGGCGCTCCCGGAGCTTTTCATACAGATCGCCGTACTGTTCCGGATACAGCTTCAGACGGTATTCGTGGTTTCCGCAGCCATAGATTACCTGGTATTCCTCCGCAAGACGTTCCGCGAAACTCAGACCCGGGTCGAGGTTCTCCCCCGGCTTTGCCACAATCTGGTCCCCGCCGATGATGACAAGATCCGGAGCCGCCTCATCGATGACTGCCTTTAACACCGTGTTATCCGGGCCAAACTCCATATTGTGAAGATCACTGATAAACGCCAGACGAAAACCGTTTCCTTCCAGAAATTTTCCATTTGACGAAAGTTTGTAATAGGTCGTTGTAAATTTTCTCATACCGTTCATTATACTTGATTTTTCGGTGTATGACAACCCGTTTTCCCTGCTGTTTATAAGCCCAGTGCCTGTTTTGCCAGCTGATCGGCTTTTTCGTTGTAGGTGACGCCGGTGTGGCCCTTTACTTTGCAGAAGCGGATCGCAACTTTGGCCGATGCCAGATCGTAAAAATTCCGGTAATCGATGGTTCCCTGTTTTTTCGCCTGCCATTCTCTCGTACACCAGCTTGCGATTCCCTGGTAATCGTGATAGATGGCCAGCTCCGGAATATCATGTGTCAGGCAGTAAGCCATGGCCAGCTCTGCGCCCTTGATCTCGCCTGCTACATTCCGCATGGAGACGAGATCCGGGTCGCTGTATTCTTCTGCAAGATTCAGCTCTTTTCCGTCCAGGAAGAGGACCACACCGCAGGAGAACTTTCCGAGCGCATGCTGATAGCTTCCATCCACGTATGCGACGGCGCTCCTGCCGACACCGGCGTATTCCGGGTCTTCGCATGGTTTTTCCGCCAGAATCAGGTGTCCCCAGTCCCAAGAAGAAGGATCGGGTGCTGCCGTGCTCTGTACTGCCTTTCGTTCCGGGGCAGCGAAATACGTTCCTTTTGTTTCCCGCAGCAATGGTTCCGGCATTTTACCGCCGCCCAGAAAGGCCTCTGCTTCCTCCAGACGCTCAAATCCCTTGTAAATTGCGCCAGGATAACCGTGTACCTGCGCTTTGCACGCATCCCATGTCCGGTAGATGCCCGGAACCTTTCCCTGTTTTACCGCATAGTAATTTTTCTTTGCCATGTTTTTCTCCTTTTCGCGCATGATACTCCGGCTTTATGCCGTCCCAAGAAAATATTGTTTCATCGTACATCCGAACAGATCCCACATGCCGGCTCTTGCCACGTCTGCTCCATATAAAATCGCAACGGAACCAAGTTCCTCACCGTCTGCTTTGTAAACAATTCTTCCGGCACACTCGCCTTTCTGGATAGGGGCCTGCACCTCTTCCGGCAGTTCCATCGTTTTTTCCACTTCACCAATCACCGTCCCGCCCGTCGTAAGATAGCGGAATTCTTCCGCATATTCCAGTTCTGCCGTATCCTGCTTTCCGTAAACAACCGAAAGTTCCGGCAGGGGATCGCGTTCCCGGTCTATGTAGATGCTGCAGGACGAAAACCCATACTGGAACAGTGACGCTGCATCTGCAAACCGCACCTTGTAGTCCGGTGCTCCCATCACGACTGCCAGCATCGTCAGATCATTTTTCTTCGCCACTGCCGAGACGCAGTACTTCGCCTTCGAGGTGCTTCCTGTTTTCAGTCCCACACAGCCCTCATAGCCGCGGATCAGCTTATTTGTATTGGTGAGGGTGAATGGTTTGCTTCCCTTCTGTGTGACATGCGTAATCTCTTCCATCCAGATAGAGGAATAGTTCAGGATCTGCGGAAAGCGCTCGATCAGCTCCCGAGACATTTTCGCCACATCTGCCGCTGTCGTGTAATGGCCGTCGGAATCCGTGAGGCCGCAGCAGTCCTCAAACTTCGTGTCGTTCATGCCGAGTTCTTTTGCTTTCTGGTTCATCCGGCTGACAAACTCGCTTTCTGTCCCCGCAATATGCTCTGCCATCGCTACAGATGCATCGTTTCCCGAAGCAACGACAATACACTTGATCATCGTCTCAACGGTCTGCTTTTCGCCCTCTTCCAGAAAAACCTGGGACCCGCCCATACTTCTGGCGTGCGCACTCGTCGTCACTTCGTCGGTCAGCTGGAGCGTCCCTTTTTCGAGCTCTTCAAAAATCAGCAGCAGCGTCATGATTTTTGTGATGCTCGCCGGGCTTCGCTGTTCCGACGCATTTTTCTCGTACAGAACAGTTCCGGTCTGTGCCTCCATCAAAAGAACAGACGGCGAAGCCAGCCCAAGGTCCGTTGTTATCTCCGGTGCTGTCTCCTCCGTCTCTTCTGTTTTCTGTTCCGTTGTTTCGTTCTGCTGCTTGTCGGAAGATTCTCCATTCTGCTCTGCCGCAGTCACTTTCAAGGGCGCTGCAAGAAGCGCCAGGATCATCAGCAGGCTCCAGACGATATTTCGTGTTCTTCTCTTCATATTCCCCCGAAACATCTGCTCTTTCTTCCCTACAGGCTATGCAGACGACCGCAGAACTATGCTGTCTGTTCCGTTTACAGCAGCGGTGCCAGAAACTTCAGCGCACCGCGGAGTGCACGGACTGCAAAATTTTTCTTTCGACAGTAGTCCATATTGATCTGCTCACACTGTTCAAACGTGATCAGCGCATCCTCTTTTACCTGGGCAACCGCACTGCTGCCGTACATCCAGACACCGCACTCAAAATGCAGGTACATGCTCCGGTAATCCATGTTGATCGTTCCGACCGTCGCAACTTCATCATCACAGACAAAGCTCTTGGAATGGATAAAGCCTGGCGTATACTGGTAAATCTGAACGCCGGATTCCAGCAGGATCTCGTAATTGGCCTGCGTCAGAATATAGACAATCTTCTTATCCGGGATGCCCGGCGTTACAATCCGCACATCGACTCCGCGCTTTGCCGCCATGCAGAGAGCGGTCAGCGTCTCGTTGTCCGGAATCAGATACGGAGTAAAAATATAAAGATATTTTTCGCCTGTGAAATAATGTTCAGATAAACATGCTCGCCTACTGTCTCTCCATCCAGCGGGGAATCGCCGTACGGCTGCACAAAACCGTCTTTTTAAACGCTTCCTCGTGATAGATCTCCGGCCGGTATGATTCGAAATTGCATTCCATACCGGTGATTGTGCTCCACATCTGCAGAAACATCACCGTAAAACTCCATACCGCCTCACCATGCAGACAGATTCCGGAATCCTTCCAGTGGCCGAACCGCTCCTTGCGGTTAATGTATTCGTCCGCAAGATTAATGCCGCCCGTGAAAGCCGTATGACCGTCGATCACGGCAATTTTCCGGTGGTCACGGTTATTTAAAATGACATTCAGCACCGGTCGGAACTGATTGAACGCCGCACACTTGATGCCCATCTGCTGCAGCGATTTATAATACTGATACGGCAGCGTCGTCACGCAGCCGAAATCATCGTAAATCAGCCGCACATCCACACCGGCGGCCGCTTTTTCCTTCAGAATCTCCAGCACCGTATCCCACAGATACCCCTCGCTGATGATGAAATATTCCATAAAAATGTAGTGTTCTGCCTTTTTGAGTTCCTCAATAAAGTGCTCAAACCATACATCTCCCAGCGGGTAATACTCTGTTTCTGTGTTTTCATAAACAGGATAATGCGCATAATTGGTCAGATAGGAAGACTGCCCCGCTGCCAGGATATTTTCTTCCTCGAGCTTTTTACGCGTCTCTTCTTCCTCTCCAAGAACGCCTCCCTGCGAAAGCAGAACTGTATCGTAATGTGTACGGAATTTTCTTGCCACACTGGAATGGCCGAGAATGCCGTACAGGCAGATTCCGGTTACCGGAAGCGCCAGGATACAGACTGCCCACATCAGTTTGTAGCCGGGATTCATTTTCGGATTATTGATAATCGAAAGCACTGCAATCAGGGAAAGGATCGTGACCGCATAGTTGATGTAGACAGATTTTTCATTGAGCTGCATCACAATTCCGGCCAGCCAGCAAAATTCCAGAAGAAGTGCAACACCGATAATGACCATACGGCTGGTAAGCAGCTTCAGAATCTTTTTCACGATACGAAACAGCTTGTTTGCTATTTTGTACAAAATTCTCATTTGTCACCGCCTTGCTGTTTTGTCAAAACCTGCGACTTTAAGTTACAAGTATAAAAATCCCCGGCAAAACAGATCGCCGGGGATTTTTTGCACATTAATTATACTTACGTTTTCTGGCAGCTTCAGATTTCTTTTTACGACGAACACTTGGTTCTCGTAATGCTCTCTTTTACGAATCTCCTGCTGAATGCCAGCTTTTGCACAGCTACGCTTAAATCTGCGTAAAGCGCTGTCCAACGTTTCGTTTTCTTTAACGATTACATTTGACATAGTCTCACACCTAACCTCCCTCCAGTTGTAGATTGTGCATAATACAACTGTATGGGTATTTTTTGCACTGTTCTTATTATACCAGAAAAATCTCGTACGTCAACAAGTTTTTTCATTTTTTTGCAAAATTTTTCCCTGCCGCCTGCCTGGCTCCTTTTTCTGCCCTGCAGGCGGCAGGATTTTGTGCTGTTTTTCCTGCTTATTGTTATGCGATCTGGCCTTCCAGTACCTCAGCAGCTTTTGCAACTGCTTCGTCGATCTTCTCCGGATTCTTTCCGCCGGCCTGTGCCATGTTCGGACGTCCACCGCCGCCGCCGCCGACAACGGCTGCCACTTCTTTGATCAGTTTTCCGGCATGTGCACCTTTCTTCATCGCATCATCGGTTACCATGGCAAGAAGGCTTACTTTACCGTCCTTTGCAGATGCCAGAACAACAACGCCGCTTCCCAGTTTTTCTTTCAGCTGGTCGCCAAGGTCACGCAGTCCGTTCATATCGACATCCGGTACGGATGCAGCGAGAAGTTTTACACCTTTGACTTCGGTTACTTTATCCATAACATCGCCGAGCGCTTCTTTTGCCAGTTTGCTCTTTAAGGACTCATTCTCTGCCTGGAGTGCTTTTGCCTCTGCCTGCAGATGAGCGATCTTCTCGAGGAGATCCGCCGGTGTTGTCTTTAAGAGAGCTGCTGCCTCATGTATTTTCTCTTCCTGTGCTTTATAATATGCAGTAACAGACGGTCCGGTCAGAGCTTCGATTCTGCGGACACCTGCTGCAACGCCTGCCTCAGAAACAAGTTTGAACAGTCCGATTTCAGCGGTATTCTTTACATGGGTACCACCGCAGAGCTCTTTGGAGAAGTCTCCCATGGAAACGACACGTACTTTGTCGCCGTATTTCTCACCGAACAGAGCCATCGCGCCGGATTTCTTTGCTTCCTCAGTATCCATGATGTCGGTTACAACCGGGATCTGCTCCTGAATCTTTTCATTTACCAGATTCTCAACTTTTTCCAGTTCTTCCGGTGTCATAGCCTGGAAGTGGGCAAAGTCGAAACGGAGTCTGGTCGGGGTTACGAGAGAACCTTTCTGCTCTACATGTGCACCGAGAACAGTCTTTAATGCCTTCTGCAGAAGGTGTGTTGCGCTGTGGTTCTTCTCGATATTTTTTCTTGCCTCTTCGTTGACCTGAAGTGTAACTTCCTCGCCGTTTGAAATCATACCGGATTTCATGACACCGACGTGGCCGTATTTTCCGCCGCGGAGTTTGATGGTATCTTCTACTTCGAATACACCATTTGCTCCTTTGATGATACCGCAGTCGCCTTCCTGACCGCCCATGGTAGCGTAGAACGGAGTTTTCTCTACGAAAATGGTTCCCTTCTGGCCTTCCATCAGAGATTCTGCAATCTCAGTCTCTGTCGTCAGAACGGTTACTTTGGAGGTATCCTCCAGATGATCGTATCCGGTAAACTCAGTTGTTACGGACGGGTCGATCTCATCGTAAACGGTTGCATCAGCACCCATGTAGTTTGTTACTTCACGGCTCGATCTTGCACGCTCTCTCTGCTCTTCCATTGCTGCATGGAAACCGTCCTCGTCGATGCCGTAGCCCTTCTCCTCGAGGATCTCTTTGGTCAGATCCAGCGGGAATCCGTAGGTATCGTACAGTTTGAATGCATCCTGTCCGTCCAGAACTTTTTTGCCTTCGCTCTGCATTTTTTCTTCGAGCTCGGAGAGGATACGAAGTCCCTGGTCGATGGTTTTGTTGAACTGGGTCTCCTCGTTGTTCAGAACGTTGAAGATGAAATCTTTTTTCTCTTCAAGTTCCGGATATCCGTCTTTAGAGCCTTCGATTACGCTTGCGGAAAGGCGGGCAAGGAACAGTCCGTCAATGCCAAGCAGACGGCCATGACGTGCTGCACGGCGGATCAGACGGCGCAGTACGTAGCCTCTTCCTTCGTTGGTTGGCATGATTCCATCGGAAATCATGAATGTTGCGGAACGGATATGGTCTGTGATAAGGCGGATGGAAACATCGGTCTCATGATCTTTATCATACTCTTTTCCGGAGATTTCGCATACTTTGTTGCGGAGTGCCTGAATGGTGTCGACATCGAAGATGGAATCTACATCCTGTACGACAACGGCCAGACGCTCAAGTCCCATACCGGTATCAATGTTCTTCTGGATCAGGTCGGTGTAGTGGCCCTCGCCGTCGTTGTTGAACTGGCTGAATACGTTGTTCCATACTTCCATGTAACGGTCACACTCGCAGCCAACGGTACATCCCGGTTTGCCGCAGCCGTATTTTTCTCCGCGGTCATAATAAATCTCAGAACACGGACCGCACGGACCTGCACCATGCTCCCAGAAGTTGTCCTCTTTTCCAAAACGGAAAATACGGTCTGCCGGGATGCCGATCTCTTTGTTCCAGATATCAAATGCTTCATCATCGTCCTGATAGATGGATGGGTACAGACGATTCGGATCGAGCCCTACTACCTGTGTTAAAAACTCCCAGGACCATGCGATTGCTTCGTGTTTGAAATAATCACCGAAGGAAAAGTTTCCGAGCATCTCAAAGAAGGTGCCGTGACGGGCTGTTTTTCCTACATTTTCAATATCGCCGGTACGGATACATTTCTGGCATGTTGTTACTCTTCTTCTCGGCGGAATCTCTGCGCCTGTGAAGTAAGGTTTCAGCGGAGCCATACCGGAGTTGATCAGTAAAAGACTTTTATCGTTGTGTGGAATCAACGAAAAACTCTTCATAGCAAGATGTCCTTTGCTCTCGAAGAACTCAAGAAACATCTTTCGTAATTCGTTTACGCCATATTTTTCCATGACTGTTTGTCCTCCAAATAATTCAGTGTGTCCCGGAATTTCTTCCGGGAATCCATTCTTTTATAATAGCACACTTAATTATTTAACGCAAATTTTTTTGAAATTCTTCTTTCCTTTTTTCAGAACGATACCGTCCTCGCCGAAGGCTGCTTTTTCTACGGCATATTTCGGATCTGTGATTTTTCTCACCGTCTACGGATACACCGCCCTGCTCTACGGCACGGCGTCCTTCGTTTCTGGTCTTTGCAAGCTCTGCTTTGACAAGAAGGGTTACGATATCGATTTTATCGTCCGTGAAATCCTCTGCAGAAATTTCACTGGTCGGCATATGCTCGGAGCTTCCGGTAGAGAATACGGCACGTGCGCCTTCCTGCGCTTTCTTTGCTTCTTCCTCGCCGTGTACCATGGAGGTCAGCTCATAGGCCAGGATCTCTTTTGCCTCGTTCAGCTTGCTTCCTTCCCAGGAATCCATCTCGTCGATCTGCTCCAGCGGCAGGAAGGTCAGCATACGGATACATTTTAAGACATCGGCATCGTCCACGTTTCTCCAGTACTGGTAGAAATCGAACGGGCTGGTCTTGTTCGGGTCAAGCCATACAGCGTTTCCTGCGGTTTTACCCATCTTCTTGCCCTGAGAGTCGGTCAGAAGGGTGATGGTCATTGCATAGGCATCTTTTCCAAGTTTACGGCGGATCAGTTCGGTTCCTCCCAGCATGTTGGACCACTGGTCATCGCCGCCGAACTGCATATTGCAGCCGTATTTCTGGAACATGTGATAGAAGTCGTAGCTCTGCATAATCATATAGTTGAACTCCAGGAAGGAAAGACCTTTTTCCATACGCTGTTTGTAGCACTCTGCACGGAGCATGTTGTTGACGCTGAAGCATGCACCTACCTCACGGAGCAGTTCTACATAGTTCAGGTTCAGCAGCCAGTCTGCGTTGTTGAGCATCATAGCTTTTCCCTCGCCGAACTCGATGAAACGCTCCATCTGACGTTTGAAGCACTCTGCGTTGTGGTCGATCTCCTCGCGGGTCAGCATTTTTCTCATATCGGTTCTTCCGGACGGGTCACCGATCATGGTGGTGCCGCCGCCGATCAGGGCGATCGGTTTGTTTCCTGCCATCTGCATCCGTTTCATCAGGGTCAGTGCCATGAAGTGACCTGCGGTCAGACTGTCTGCGGTGCAGTCGAATCCGATATAGAACGTTGCTTTTCCATTGTTTACCAGGTCTCTGATTTCATCTTCGTCGGTTACCTGTGCCAGAAGGCCTCTGGCGATCAGTTCGTCATAAATCTGCATTTTGTTTTTCTCCTTTTTCGGTTGACTTTCGGGTATGTGTTACCGTCTGGGACCAAAGTTTTTTATACAAAAAGACTCCCGTCCTTTCCGATTCAAAGGACGAGAGCCCGTATCTCCCGTGTTACCACCTTACTTCACAGCTGTCTCACGGCAGCTGCCTTTGTCGGTATCCAAAACCTCTGAATACCCTGACGCTGTAACGTTCGTCTCTTACGTCGCAGCCTACTAAAAACGTGCATCATAGTTCTTCTGCCGCCCGTTTTATTCGGTGCGCAACTCCGGGATGTATTCGAATCGTACAGAACCTGCATGCGCCTCTCATCTGCCGGCTGCTTTCTGTCCGCGTTTTTGTACGTCTACTTGTTCCCTTCCAAGCCTTTTTCCATGTTCCATAGTATAAACGGTGATTCGAAATCTGTCAAGACTTCTGCTTCCGTTTTTTCATCTATTTTTAATATCCGCGGTCCTGATCCATCATATACAGGAGTGCGTTGCAGATGCACGCCGCGATATTGCTGCCGCCTTTTCGTCCGCGTGCCACGATATACGGGATATTGGTCTGCATAATCAGTTCTTTGGACTGTACCACATTGACAAAGCCGACCGGAACTCCGATGATCAGCGCCGGTTTTATTTTCCTTCCCCGATCAGTTCATAGAGGCGGACCAGTGCCGTCGGCGCATTTCCAACCGCAATAATCAGCTTTTTATCCAGCTCCGCTGCTTTTTCCATGCAGGCTGCCGCGCGGGTGCTTCCGGTTTCTTTTGCTCTTGCCGCAACATCTTCGTCTGACATAAAGCAGAGCGCTTCACCGCCGTGGCGCGCAAGCACCTTTTTGTTGATGCCGGATCTTGCCATCTGCGTATCCGTCACAATGCAGGCTCCCTCCCGGATCGCCTCGATGCCTTTTGCCACCGCATGCTCCGAAAAGCAGAGATTATCCGCATAATCAAAATCCGCACTTGTGTGGATACACCGCTTTACAACCAGTTCCTGATCCTCTGGAAACGTTCTTCCGTTTAATTCTTCCGTGATAATTTCAAAGCTTCTCTTTTCAATCTCGTGCGGGCTTACCTGCTCCAGTTCTATCTTCATCTTTATGCCCCTTCTTCCAGAATTTGATAAATCTTCTTCATGTCGAGATGCTCGCGCAGCGCATCTGCGAGAATATCGTACTGTGTCTCTTTGAATGTCTGGTAATCGACACCGTGAATCTGCTCCATGGCAATTCCCTTATTCTTTGCAAGTGCTTCCACGATCCGTTCGGCAACTTCTTCTTTGTCGAAAATGCCGTGCACATACGTACCGTACACATTTCCTTTCTGTGCACCGTCCAGCTTATCCGAATCAGCACGGTTCTGATCATCGATGAACGTGAATGCTTCTGTTTCTTCTTTCCGCACCGTTTCTCCCATATGGATTTCATAGCCCTCAATCCGGGTTCCCTCGATCCCGGCAAGAACGCCTTCTGTTTTTCCAAAAGCGCCCTCCGCGCGGGTTCTCGTCTTCTCACCGGCAAATACGGTATCCATCGGCAGGAGTCCCATTCCTTTGATCGTTCCGCCGGCTTCGACATGCAGCGGATCGCTCAGCGTATCTCCGAGCATCTGGAAGCCGCCGCAGACACCGAAAATTACTTTTCCGGCCGCAGCCGCCTTCAGTACGGCCGCTTCCAGACCATTCTGACGCATCCAGAGCAGATCCTCCATCGTGTTTTTCGTTCCCGGAAGCAGAATCATATCCGGATTTTTCAGTTCGGAGACAGAGCTTACGTAGCGGAGTGATACGCCTTCGATCCGCTCGAACGGGTTGAAATCGGTGAAGTTTGAAATACGCGGGAGACGGATGACCGCAAGGTCAATGAGACCGATCTCCTCTTTTCTGGTGAATCGCTCGGTCAGACTGTCCTCGTCTTCCACTTCGATGTGGAGATACGGCGCCACGCCGACCACCGGGATGTGTGTTTTTTCTTCCAGCATCACAACGCCCGGGTCCAGGATGGTTTTGTCCCCGCGGAATTTGTTGATAATCAGACCCTTGATGCGGTCGCGCTCATCCGGCTCTAAAAGCTCTACGGTACCGTAAAGCTGAGCAAAAACGCCGCCGCGGTCAATATCTCCGACGAGGAGCACCGGTGCATCCACAAGCTTTGCCATTCCCATATTGACGATATCATCGGCTTTCAGGTTGATCTCCGCCGGACTTCCGGCTCCCTCGATCACAATGATATCATACTGTTCTTCCAGTGCATGGTACGCTTTCATGATGTCCGGGATCAGCTCTTTTTTGTGGGAAAAATATTCCCGCGCACTCATGTTTCCCAGTACCTCACCGTTTACAATCACCTGCGAACCGGTGTCATTCGTCGGCTTTAACAGAATCGGGTTCATCAAAACGGACGGTTCGATCCCGGCCGCTTCCGCCTGCATGACCTGTGCACGTCCCATCTCAAGGCCTTCTCTCGTAATAAACGAATTCAGCGCCATATTCTGTGATTTGAACGGCGCCACACGGTATCCGTCCTGATGGAAAATCCGGCATAAGCCCGCCGCAAGCAGACTCTTTCCCGCATTTGACATCGTTCCCTGTATCATAATTACTTTCGCCATCGTTTTTCCTCCTAAAACCACTGCAGAATCTGTGAAACGGCTTCTGTCAGAATCTGGTTTTCTTCATGTGTGCGTACGGCTGCACGGTAATATCCGTCGGCAAGGCCCGAGTAGTTGGAACAGTCGCGGATCAGAATGCCGCCTTTTTCCAGCCGTGCGGCAAGTCCTTTCGGTCCCTCAAAGAACAAATAATTTGCACAGGAATCCCATACGGTAAGACCTGCTTTTTCCAGTTCTGCTTTCATCCAGGCGCGTTCTTTTCCGATCAGTTCCCGTGCTTCTTTGACGTAAGCATCCTCGTTCAGGGCGGCAAGGCCTGCCATCTGCGCCGGAATCGAAACATTCCACGACTGCATGCTGCGGCTGATCCGATCCAGCAGATCCTCGTCGCTGCAGAGCAGATAGCCAAGACGCAGGCCCGGCATTGCGTAAATCTTTGTGAACGCACGCAGAATCAGCAGATTCGGATATTCGTCCAGTTTTCCCTGCATCGTCACTTTTTCCGGCTCCGGCAGAAATTCTATGAAACACTCATCCAGCACCAGATAGATGTTACGCTCCCGGCAGTTATCCAGGATCTTTAAAAGAAGTTCCTGCGGAATCGTAAGGCCGGTTGGATTATTTGGATTACATAAAAAAACAAGATCCAGATCGTCGGTCAGATCATCGCAGAAATCGTCCTGTAAAAGAAAGCCTTTTTCCTTTTGCAGCAGATACATACGGATAAAACACCCTGCCGCTGAAAGCGCTGCTTCATACTCTGCAAATCCCGGCGCTGCAATCAGCGCTTTTTTCGGGCGGAGAGCCTGTGTCAGGGCAAAAATAAGCTCCGCGGCGCCGTTTGCAAACAGGATATTTTCTTCTGGAAGCTGCTCCTTTTCCGACAGTGCCCGGGTCAGGTCCCGGCACAGTGCGTCAGGATACTGTTCCACCGATTCCGCGCTCTTTCTCACCGCCTCTTTCACACTTTCCGGAGCTCCAAGAGGATTGACATTCACAGAAAAATCGACTCTGCATTTTTTCGTGTAAATGTCTCCTCCATGTGGATTTTGTCTCATACCATATGCCTTCCTTTCTCTTTTCCGTTGTGTTTCTATCTTCTCTTTTTACAGAATAAAAAGAGCGCGCGGATTCCCGCAAAGAACACCAGTCCGAGGAACGAGGTCAGATACATCAGATGATTTGCTCTTTTGATATCTTCCGCCTCGACCGGGCGGATATCATCGCCGATCGTTGGTTTCTTTACGACTTTGCCGAAATACACGGCATCTCCGGCAAGCTGTACTTCCAGCGCCCCTGCCATAACTGCTTCTGTCTGCGCAGAATTTGGGCTGGCGTGGCAGTAACGGTCGCGTTTGTAAATTTTTTCTGCATTTTTCCAGTTCATGCGCTCGCATGCAGACGCAAGAATCATCAGCCATGCGCTGATTCTCGCCGGTATGTAATTGACGACATCGTCCAGCTTTGCCGCACACCGTCCAAAATACAGATATTTGTCATTTTTGTATCCCACCATGGAATCCATGGTATTGATGGACTTATACAGAAAGCCCAATGCCGGTCCGCCGAGGGCAAGAAAGAGGAGCGGTGCAATGACACCGTCCGACGTATTCTCCGCGATCGTTTCCACGGCAGCTTTCGTCACTCCTGTTTCCGAAAGATTTTTCGTATCACGTCCTACGATCATGGAAACCGCATAGCGCGCCCCCGGAAGATCGTTTTCTTTTAATTTCTGATAGACCTTCATGCTCTCATCCTTCAGGCATTTCGTTGCCGGAATCTGCCAGCACCAGAGAACCTCCAGAAGGAAGCCGATGACCGGATGAATTTTAAATGCCGCAAAGAGCAGCAGTGCCGGAACACCGTATCCCGCCAGACAGACGAGGATCACGAGAAAAACTCCTCCGGCAAGCTCTCCCTTTGGCGTTTTCGGAAATACCTTCCGCAGCCATTTTTCCAGCAGGGCAATGAGATTTCCGATCACACGGATCGGATGGTACAAAAAGGAGGGATCTCCAAGCAGCAGGTCCAATCCATAGCCCACAATCAGGGCTGCTAATGCTGTTTTCATCTTGTTTTCTCCTGTTCTTTCCGGTAAGAGACACACTGCTCCAGAAATTCCAGTGCGAGGTGCGGACTTGCCATATAGTAAAGATGCGGGAATCCCGCCATCATCCGTTTTGTCGCATGAATGCATTCCCAGTTCCGCTTCCGCAGCGGTTTTGCCGCATGCCATGCACTTCCGCAGTCTGTGCTGTCAAAGTAATGGAACTCATGGCCGCGCACCGGATTTCCGCCGTTCCGAAAGGTATCTTTCGTGTTTGGCGTGAGGGTGATATAGCCGAATCTTCCCAGCTTTTTTGTCCGGTAAACATTTCCCGGAACAGCCTGTACCATAGGATACACATTTCCATCCATATCCTCCATGGATTCTGACAGGTACATATAACCGCCGCATTCTGCAAGAACCGGCATTCCCTGACGGATGTTATCGCGGATCTTCGTTCTCATGGTCTGGTTTTCCGAAAGCTCTTCTGCGTGCAGCTCCGGGTAGCCGCCGCAGAACAGAAATCCGTCTGTATTCTTTGGCGGCTCCGCATCGGAAAGCGGCGAAAAATATTCGATTTTGGCTCCAAGTGACGCGAGAAGCTCCAGATTATCCCGATAAAAGAAACAAAATGCTTCATCCTTTGCAACGGCAAGAATCGGCTTCGCAGCACGCACCTTGGCGGCTGCTTCGCTTTCTGTCACCTTACGCAGGACTTCCGGCATTTTTCCCGAGAGCTCTTCTGCCCCTTCTGCAATCGCAAGAATTTTTTCAAAATCCAGTGTCTTCTGCAGTGTTTCTGCAAGCAGATTGACCTGCTCCTGCAGATTTTCCACCTCATCCGGCATCACAAGGCCGAGGTGGCGGCTTTCTAAGTGGCATTCCTTCAGTTCCGGCACAAAGCCGACACAGAAAATGCCAAGTTCTTTTTCCGCCATCGGCGCGATCTCCCGGTACAGCATCTCTGACATCCGGTTAAAGATTACACCGGCGATCCGGCTGTCCTCTTTGTACTGCAGGTATCCCTTGATAAAGGCAAGCGCTGAAACGCTCATGCCTTTGGCATCGACAACCAGAAGAACCGGCGTTTTTGTCATACCGGCGAGATCGTAGGCGCTGCCTTTGGTAGAAATTCCGCCAAGACCGTCGTAATACCCCATAACGCCTTCCAATACGGAAATGTCATGACCCGCTGCATGTTTGCAGAACAGATACTGTGTTGTTTCTTCCTCTGTGAAAAACGGATCCAGATTACACGACGGGGCGCCGATTACCTGTTCGTGAAACATCGGATCGATATAATCCGGGCCGCATTTAAACGCTGCGGGCTGCTTTCCCATCTGCTGCAGTGCACGGAGCAGTCCGCAGGTGATCATCGTTTTCCCGCTTCCGCTCCTTCCTGCTGCCAGCATGATTCTTGGTGCTTTCATTCTTTGGCACCTCCCTGGGCTGTAAAGATATAAACCGGATTCTGGGCAATCATCAGATGGCTTCTTCCGGCCTTTTTCGCATTGGAAGCCTGCAGGCAGACGATTTCCGGCTCTTCAAACGCAAGTTTTTTGAAACACGATGCTGCCTCCGCTAATGTTTCCACGGTTACTGTATTTAATACCACGCGGATGTTCGGATTCTTCCGCAGGAGCAGTTCCAGAATCTCTTTTAAGTTTCCGGCAGACCCGCCGATAAATGCATGCGTCGGAACCGGAGTGCTTCGAGTGCTTCCGGTGCAGTTCCCTCAATAATTTCCAGATGATCCACTGCAAATTTCTTTTATTTCCTGCAGAAGTGCAACGGCTGCCGGATTTTTTCATCGCATATACCTTTCCCTGTGCTGCACGAAGCGCCATCTCAATCGAAAC
>ENA-OQOA01000017-OQOA01000017.1-human-gut-metagenome-genome-assembly--contig:-NODE-17-length-95618-cov-6.313558_pt1 | contig 95618 bp, 101 predicted proteins | sample MGYA00242633_ERZ504888 | MGnify/ENA primary metagenome ERZ504888 (study PRJEB26092, sample SAMD00036372) | human gut metagenome | host: Homo sapiens | study: EMG produced TPA metagenomics assembly of...
TTGCGAGCCTGTTGATAGGACACCTGGTATTGTTCTGCTGTTTGGGCATAATTACGATCATGTGCGATACAATACTGTACTATTTCAACCCGTTCTTCAAAAGTGGTTTTTCTTCCTTTGGTCATGATAATGTTTCCTCCTGTTCCAGAAGATTTTAATTCTTCATGACCATTATACTTCTTTATCCAGATTTGTAACTTAGCTTTTGAACGGATTCCGTATTTTTTGCAAATATCATCCTGAGAACCATAGCCTGCTAAATAATCTAAGACTGCTTGTTGTTTCAATTCTTTGGAATATTTTTTATTTCCTTTCAATGTGAATGCATTTGCTCCCATAGATTCATAGTTTCGAATCCATTGTTGGACAGATGCGAGACTTACATCAAACATATCGGCAATTCGCCGTTGGCTTTCTTTTCCATCCAGATATAGATTTACAGCATATGTCTTATCCTCAACAGATACTTTTCTTTTGGACATAAAATATGCTCCCTCCTAAGTGACAAGTTTTTATTATTTCACTTGTCTACCTAGAAGGGAGCATATCAATGCGAGATTGATTTGGTATAATATTCCAAAAATAATTATTATATATAACATTACCATAAAAGAATAAATATCATATGGAGAGAAATATGAACAGAGAAGTAGAAACAATCAGAGAAAAAGTACATACAACAGCAGATGCAGCATTATTTTTATGCTTTCAGGAAGTGAAGGGAAGCCATTCCAAAGGAGTGATCCGGCTGCCGCTGCTTCATTATGACATTCCGTTTGAGGGATACGGAGAAATGCTGCTTCGGATGAACCGCATTTATGACCTGCTCGGCATGCCGGATGCAGGAAGCTGTATGCGGAGCCTTTCAGAAGGGGAAAAGAAGAGTGGGAATTTACAGATGAAATGAAGAACAATCAGGATACAACGCTTCCAGCCGGAACCGAGCGTATGGTCAGTATTCAGATTCAGTTCCGACAGCACTGTAGTCTGCAGGGATTTCTGATCTGCGGAAAACAGAAAGCAGGTTTTCGTTCAGCACTTGAAATGCTGTATTTACTGGAAGATTGTCTGCAGGAACAGGATAACTGAATACGGGAGAAAAACGCAACAGAATGAGAGTGGGAGCTATGAAGGAAGAAAAAAAGATCAGAAAGAAAATAAAAATTGAGGATTTGTTGCCAAGAGATCCCATCCGGGTGGATCTCGATGCAATCCTGGGCTATGTGAAGGGAAAAACAATCCTGGTAACAGGCGGAGGCGGTTCGATCGGAAGTGAGATCTGCCGCCAGCTGGCCGGACACGACGTCGGGCATCTGATCATTTTTGACATCTACGAAAACAATGCGTACCAGATTCAGAAATCTCTGGAATGGGAGTTCCCAGATCTCAATTTGACAGTACTGATTGGTTCTGTGCGGGATGAGCGGAGGCTGGAATCAATTTTTTCGAAGTACCGGCCGGACATCGTCTTTCACGCAGCAGCCCACAAGCATGTGCCGCTGATGGAGGACAGCCCGAATGAAGCGATTAAAAACAATGTTATTGGAACCTTAAAAACGGCGCGCACAGCAAGCCATTATCAGGTAAAGAAGTTTATCCTGATATCAACAGACAAGGCAGTCAACCCGACCAACATCATGGGAGCGAGCAAGCGGCTCTGTGAGATGGTGATTCAGCTGATCGGAAGACACAGCACGACAGAGTTTGCGGCAGTGCGCTTTGGAAATGTACTGGGAAGCAACGGAAGTGTCATTCCGCTGTTCCGCCGTCAGATCGAACACGGCGGTCCGGTGACGGTTACGCATCCGGATATCATTCGATATTTTATGACGATTCCGGAGGCAGTCAGCCTTGTACTTGAGGCAGGCGCCTATGCGAAAAACGGTCAGATCTTTGTCCTGAATATGGGAGATCCGGTCAGAATCGCAGACCTGGCCAAAAATATGATCCGCCTTTCCGGATATGAGCCGGAAAAAGAAATCAAGATCAAATACATTGGCCTGCGACCCGGCGAAAAGCTGTATGAGGAACTTCTGATGAATGAAGAGGGCATGCAGACCACAGAAAACAGCCGGATTTTTATCGGCAGACAGATTGCATTTGACGAGAAGGTATTCCGGGAGCAGATAAAGGAACTCGCGAAGGAAGCGGAAAAACGAATGTCCGGACATCTGTTATCTGGTAAAGAAAATGGTACCGGAATACCAGTACGAAGGAGAAAAACAGGGATGACGGACCTTCATGTACATATTCTGCCGGGAGTGGACGACGGATCCCCGAATTTGTCCACCTCCCTTGAAATGGCAGAAATGGCGGCACAAAGCGGGGTGCGTATCCTCGCGGTGACGCCGCATGCAAACCAGACGGGAATCGAAGGCGTGGAGGACGGATACGTCAACTACGAATCGGAACAGTTAGAAGAGCAATTTTACCGTCTGGAGAGGGAAATCAACAGAGAACACATTCCCATCAGCCTGGTGCGCGGCATGGAAATCATGAGCATCGGACCGCTGGAGAAAAAAATCAGAGAGAGAAAGCTGATACCGCTCCATGAGAGCCGCTATTATCTGATCGAGGTGCCGTTTGATATGGCGCCGGACGGAATCAGAAAGCGGCTGCTGGAATTTCCGGCGATGGGAAAAATCCCGGTGCTGGCGCATCCGGAGCGGTATTTCTGCGTGCAGGATACACCGGAGCTTCTATACGAATTCCGGGAAATGGGCGCGGTTTTGCAGATCAACAAAGGAAGCGTGTTTGGAAGATTTGGAGAAGAGGCTGAGCGGACAGCAAGGTTTCTACTGGAAAACCGCCTTGCGGGCTGTGTGGCAAGCGATGCCCACGGAGCCGATTACCGGACCACGGACATGCGGCCAGTCCGGCAGTTTCTGGAGGAGCGGTATGGAGAAGCGTATGCACAGCTTTTAGTGAAAGTGAATCCGAGAAGAATCCTGGAGGACCGTCAGATTTTCTATGAACCGTCCCCGGAACGAAAACGGAAAAGACGCTGGTTCCTCTAAAAACAGGAAGAATGGCGTTACAGAAACGAAAGGAGCATCTTTGATATGCACAAAACGAGAGCGGCAGTTCTCATTCTGTTTCTGGCTTCCACACTTGCCTTTGGCGGGTGTCTGGTGCGGCAGCAGACGGGAAAAGACGGAAAAGGGCCGGAAATTACGATGGACAACAGTGAGATTTCTGCCAGCATCCATGCAGAGGAGTCAGAACTTCTGGCCGGAGTAACTGCTTACGATAAAAAAGACGGCGATGTGACGAGTTCTCTTGCTGTGGAACATATTTCGAATTTTGTGGAAAAAGGGCGGCGGAAAATCAGTATCGTCGCCTTTGATTCCGATAACCACGTTACGCATGCGGAGCGGGAACTGGTGTATAACGATTACACCTCACCGGTCTTTTCCCTGGATCGCCCGCTGCGGTTCAGCCTGAATGCAGATGATCTGACAGAGGGACTTTCCGCGGAGGACTGCCTGGACGGAACGATTACCGACCGCATCCGGATTTCTTACGAGGATGAGATCAGCAGTACACCGGGACTGTACCACGTGACATATTCGGTTGCAAACCGCGCCGGAGATGTGACAAGTCTTCCGGTGACAGTAGAACTCTACGATCCGGCAGAGGAGAACGGAAAGCCGCAGATTACCCTGAGCGATTACCTGATTCATCTGGATCTGCAGCAGCCATTTGATCCGCAGGCATATCTGGAAAGCGTGAGTGTAGATCAGATGCTGTATGAAAAGAGAGAAGACGGTGCGCTTCATGCAGCTTCGGATGAAGAAGAGCTCCTGGGAGAAAACCAGTTTTCCATTGACAATCCGGTCGATACCGGCAGTGCGGGTGTTTATGAAGTGACATACACTGCGACAGCGGAGGAGGGGCAGACAAGCTCCGTCCGACTGATCGTCTGTGTAAACGAATAGGGGGGATCCAGATGGGAGAATACGACAGAACAGGAAACGGGCAGAGCAGCAAAACAGACTGGGATCTCCGAAGTATCCTGTGCGACATTGCAAAAAACTGGTGGGTCATCCTTCTGATTGCCTGTTCGGTGGCAATGATAACCTATACCGTATTGACGACCGTACACAAAGACCGGTATACGGTAAAAACCACATTTGCCGTTATGGGACGCGGGGTGGATGCCAATGCGGCATCGAGCCTGTCGGCCACATATGAGATGGCACAGAAATTTGAAGCAATTCTGGAAAATACGATTTTGAAGAAAAAAGTGATGGAGGAGCTTAGCCTGTCCTCGTTTCCGGCAAAAATGAATGCTTCCATTGTGCCGGAATCCAATCTGATGGAGCTGTCTGTGACCGCAGATTCGCCGGAAATGGCATTTCGGATCTTAAAGTCGGTACTGAACAATTATACGAGCATTTCCGACTATATTATTCCGAATGTAGTGTTGGAGACACTGCAGCAGCCGCAGGTTTCCGGCGTGCCATCGAACCAGATTCCGATCAAAAAATACGCCGCGACTGCATTTCTTGCGGCAGCCCTTGCTATGGCGGCACTCATCGGACTCTTTTCCTTTCTGCGGGATACCGTCAAAAATGAGGCAGAATTCACCCGCAAAATCGATGCGGACCTGCTGGGCGTTGTGTATCACGAAAAGAAGAAGAAAAACAGCTCCATGCTGATTACCAATCCGGCGCGGAGCTTTCTGTATGTGGAATCCTTAAAGCGTATTGCATCGCGTGTGCGGGGGCGTCTGAACCGAAAAGGCGGAAAAGTGCTGCTGGTGACCAGTGTGGCGGAAAATGAAGGAAAATCGACCCTTGCGGCAAATCTGGCGCTTGCCCTTGCAGAAGAGCAGAACCGTGTACTGCTTTTGGACTGCGATTTCCGACAGCCGGCGTTACATAAAATCTTTGAGATTCCGGAAAAAGACGGAAAGGATTTCGGAAAGGTTGTCCTCGGAAAAGAGTCGGCATCCGGCGTTTTTGAGAAACACAAGGATACCAACGTATATACCGGAATCTGCCGTAATCGTCTGGAAGAGCCGTCGCTTGCAATCGGCGGTGAGATTTTCCACCGGATTCTGGAGACATGCCGGACCAATATGGACTACATTATTCTGGATACGCCGCCGATGGGAATGACGGCGGATGCAGAAGAGCTTGCAGAGTATGCCGATGCGGCAGTTCTTTCCGTACGGCAGGACGGCGCACTGACGAGGGATATCAACGACGCGATTGATGCATTGAACCAGAAAGAGGAAAAAGTGATCGGCTGTGTATTTGGAAATGTTTATCCGGGATTCGGTGAGCGGATCGGCAACAGCTACGGTTATGGATATGGATACGGCACCTACAGCAGGGCAGAACGATAAGAGGGAGCAAAGAGCATGAGCAGAGAAACGTATGAAACCTATTCGGCGGAACCGGAGAAAATCGATCTGATCGCCTTTCTGGCAGAATATTTCCAGGCGTTCCGAAAATTCTTTTTGGGCGTGCTGATTCTTGTGATCCTCATGGGAGGCGGCTCCTTTCTGACGGCAAAGCTGCGGTATCAGCCCATGTATGAGGCATACACCTCATTTGTGGTCGGATCAAACCGCGCGGTCGGCTATTCCTATTATGACAATGTGACGGCGCAGCAGCTTGGAAAAACCTTTCCTTATATCGTAACAAGCGGTGTATTAAAGGATGTTGTAGCACGGGATCTTCAGGTGGGAGCAGTGACATCCCAAATTGAGGCGAGTGTGATGGAAAACACCAACCTGTTCACGATTCGCGTCAAAGATTCTTCACCGGATACGGCATATCGCGTACTTCAGTCCGTCATAACCAATTATCCGGAGGTGGCGGAGTACATTATCGGTGCGACAACGCTGACGGTGGTAGACGACAGCGGCGTACCGGTATCCCCGATCAACAGCCAGGATGCGGTACATGCCGGAATGATCGGAGCAGCGGCGGGACTTGCCGTTGCACTGCTTTTGATTTTCATCTATGTGAGAACAAGAAAAACAATTCGCCAGGCAGAGGACGTGAAAAAGCTGACGAACGCAACGTTCCTTGGAAATCTGCCGGAGGCGAAAATCAAGAAACGAAGCAACGTAAAAGAACAGACCATCACGATCTGTAACCCTAAAGTGCCGGATTCCTTCAAAGAAGCAATGCAGCTCATCCGGACAAGAACAGAGGACGGGCTTGGAAAAGCCGACTGTCCGGTTTTGCTTGTGACAAGCTCTGTGCCGGGAGAGGGAAAGACGACCGTTGCCGTGAATCTCGCAGAGGCATTCGCAAAGAAGAAGTACCGCGTAGTGCTGCTGGACGGAGATCTGCGAAATCCGTCGGTATTGAAGTGTATTGGACTTTCCGAGCGGAAGGGACGTGGAATCATAGGAGTGCTGAAAGGACAGATCAGCCTGGATGAGGCACTTACCGATTATCGGGATCTGTCGCTGAAAATTCTGCCGGGTGTCGGAAGTACACAAAATCCGGCCGGCCTGCTGCGTTCCGCGCGGATGAAAACGCTGATCGAAGAATTGAAAGAGGATGCGGATCTTCTGATTATTGATACGCCGCCGTGCGGAGTACTGTCGGATGCATCCCTTTTGGGCGGAATCGCAGATTCTGCAGTTCTTGTCGTACACCAGGGAACTACCAAGGACCGTGAAGTACAGCGGGCACTGGAATTCTTCGAGGATTCGCAAATTCCGGTCTGCGGCTATGTACTGAACGGCGTGCCGGAGGGTGCGACAGGCTACGGATACAGCACCTATGGCGGTTATGGCTACGGAAAATATGGTTATGGTTACGGAAAGTACGGCTATGGAAAAGAAAAGAAGGCCGGAAAAGTAACCAGTCGGTGAAAGAATAGGGGGAAGAAAACATGAGGGAATCTGGAATTTATCAAATGTATCTGAAAAATCTGCTGGACCGGCTGCTTGCACTGGTTGGAACGGCAGCACTGTCGTGGCTGCTGATTTTGCTTGGCATAGCGATCCATCTCGATTCGCCGGGACCGATTTTCTTCCGGCAGAAGCGGGCAGGAAAGAACGGCACGTATTTTTACATATATAAATTCCGCACGATGCGTATCGATACCCCACATGATATGCCGACCCATATGCTGAATAATCCCGATCTTTTCATCACAAGAGTCGGACGGTTTCTCCGGAAAACATCCCTCGATGAGCTGCCACAGCTCTTTAATATCCTGAAGGGCGATATGGCGCTGGTTGGCCCGCGTCCGGCACTCTGGAATCAGTATGACCTCCTTACGGAGCGTGAGCAGTACGGCGCAAACAGCGTCCGTCCGGGTCTTACCGGATGGGCACAGATCCATGGACGCGATGAGCTGCCGATCCGGCAAAAAGCTGAACTGGATGGATATTATGTGCACCATATCCAGCTCAAAATGGATCTGGAATGTCTCTGGAGAACAGCAGGAGCCGTACTGCGGCAGGATGGAATTCACGAAGGAAGACTGGAAAAACAGCAGATGAAGGGTGCAAAAGAGGTTGTGAAGGTTGGAAAATAGAAGAAGACAAAAAAATAGCAAAGATAGCAAAAGATAGGAAGAAACGGGCAGGATGTTTTTGGGGATGAAAGCATGCTGCCCCGTTTTGCACAGAAGCTGGAAAATAATGAGAAAAGTAATTGCATATTGATTGAAAGATGATATAATTTATAAATAAAAATAATGAAATTAGTAATGAAATAATGCGAATTATTACACCGAAACAGGAAAGAAAAATGAAAAAACGAATTCTAATTGTAACCAATCATTCGTATATGTTCTGGCAGTTTCGCAAAGAATTGGTGGAAGCATTGCAGAAAGAGCATGAAGTGATTCTTGCCATGCCATTTGTCGGACATGAAGAAGATTTTCGGAAAATGGGAATCGAGTGTATTCCCATATCTATGAACCGACGTGGTGTGAATCCCTTTGCTGAGGCAAAGCTATTGTGGGATTATAAGCGGCTTCTGCAAAAAATCAGCCCGGACTTTGTGCTTACATATTCCATTAAATCAAATATCTATATGGGTCTGCTCTGCAGTTGCAAAAAGATTCCCTATTATGCCAACGTACAGGGACTTGGAACTGCATTCCAAAAACCAGTACTGGCCGGATTTGTTACGGTACTGTATCGAATGGCTTTCCGCAAAGTAAAATATGTCTTTTTTGAAAATAAAGAAAACGCACGCGAATTCAGTGAAAGAAACATCATATTGGAAGATCGTCAGGTTGTCCTTCCCGGTGCGGGAATTAACCTGGAAAAATACAAAATGGAACCTTACCCGAACCATAGATGTGTCCATTTTCTGTATCTCGGACGCATCATGAAAGAAAAAGGAATAGAAGAACTCTTTTACGCCGTTCGGCGGCTGAAAGAAGAAAACGAAGACTTTGTCCTTGATCTGGCCGGATTCTTTGAAGATATCTACAAAAAGCAGGTAGAAGAACTGGAACAGCTTGGAATCGCCCATTTTTACGGCTTTCAGTCAGACCCGCGCCCATTTTATACAGAAGCAGACTGTGTTGTTCTTCCCAGCTACCATGAAGGCATGAGCAACGTCCTTTTGGAAGCGGCAGCAACCGGCCGCCCCGTTATCACAAGCAATATCCCGGGCTGCCGGGAAAGCGTAGAAAATGGCAAAAGCGGTCTGCTGGTCGAAGCAAAAAACAAAGAGATGCTGTATCAGGCAATGAAAAAGATGCTGCATTGCAGTAGAGAAGAACGGGAAAAAATGGGAAAAGCAGGAAGAGAGAAAATGAAAAGAGAGTTTCGGAAAGAAGCCGTGGTAGAGAGAACGGTGAGGAGCCTGGAGTAAAAACAGGCAAAGACAAATCGAACCGGAAACTTATGAGGAAATGGGAGTTGTAGAAAAAGCTAAATGGATGATAGAGAGCAGCTTATAAATACAGGTTCTTTGGGGAGGAGTAGTGCGAGGGATTGGACGTGTGCATATAGGCTGTTTTATATTTGAAGATTGAGGACTTGGGAAAGAGTGAGGGGATTGGATTATAAAAGGGAACTGGAGAGAATGACATGACATTGACGAATTATTGGTGGTTGCTGATTTGGATTTTCATTGGAGGAGGAGTGTTAGCGCTTTTTATTCCAAAGCAGCAGGAACTGGTAAATGGGAGAAAAGTAGAACGATGGACGATGCCGACAGCATTGATCTTGATTGCACCATATATTTTATGGGCGGGATTTCGGTCGAATGCGTTTGGAGATACCGGGTCATATCAGAAAGCATTTCGGGAATGTGCATCTTCGTTTGGCGAGATTGGAAATTATCTTTCAAGTGTCACAAAAGATAAAGGTTTTTATCTGCTGATGGCGTTGGAAAAGAGTATTTTTGGTGACTCTTGTAGGCTTTTTTTTATATTACTTGCCGCGTTTCAGATGTTGATTATTATGTGGATGTTTAGAAAATATTCAGAAGATTACTGGTTCAGTATTTTCCTGTTTGTTGCATCTACAGATTATATATCCTGGACGTTTAATGGCATCCGGCAGTTCACAGCAGTTGTTATTGCTTATGCTGCCACGCCGTTCATTTTAAAGAAAAATACATTCCCAGCATTCTTCTTATTTTGCTGGCATCTACGATGCATCAGTCGGTACTTTTGATGATTCCGATTATTTTTATCATACAGGGAAAGGCCTGGAATAAGAAAACAGTAGTTTGTATTTTAGCGTGTTTGACTGCGTTGCTGTTTGTAGACCAGTTTACAAATATCATGGATTCTATGTTGGCAGAAACACAGTATCAAAATGTGGTAAGTGATTATAAGTCTTGGAACGATGATGGAACCAATCCGCTTCGTGTTCTGGTATATTCGATTCCGATGATTTTATCTCTGATAGGACTGAAATATGTTCAGACGGAAAATGATCCGATGATTAATACCGCTGTTGGTGCAAGTGCTATTGTATGCGGATTATACGTAATTTCGATGGTGACATCGGGTATCTTCCTGGGTAGATTACCTATATATATAAGCTTGTGGTCGCAGTGTATTTTATTACCATGGGAAATCAAACATATGTTTACAGAAAAATCAGCACGTCTTGTCAAAATAATTGCAATATGTTGCTACTGTGTATTTTTCTATTTTCAGATGCACTTTACATGGGGGATTCTATAAGAAAGGCAAGGTAGATGATTAGAGTTTTACAAGTAGTTACCTATATGGGGCGTGGTGGTCTTGAAACTATGCTGATGAATTATTATCGCCATATAGATCGAAATAAGGTGCAGTTTGATTTTTTAGTACATCGCGACTTTGAAGCTGATTATGACAAAGAAATTTTGTCTATGGGTGGAAAAATTTATCGTGTTTCTCGTCTTATTCCATGGAGCAGAGGGTATCGTGAGGAGCTGAAGCGTTTCTTTCGGGCACATCCGGAATATAAGATTGTTCATGTTCATCAGGATTGTCTTAGTTCTGTGGCGCTGCAGTGCGCGAAGGAGTGTGGTGTTCCGGTACGTATTGCACATAGTCACAACAGCAATCAGGATAGAAATCTGAAATATATCATTAAGCGATATTATATGAAACAAATTACACAGTTTGCAACGGATTGTTTTGCATGTGGGAAGAATGCCGGAGATTGGATGTTTGCCGGACATCAGTATCAAATCTTGTACAATGCAATAAATGCATTCGCGTATACTTATTCCTGTGCGAAGGCAGTTGCGATGCGCGAGAGGCTCCATGTGGAACAGAATCTGGTGATTGGTCATATAGGGCGATTTGACGCGCAAAAGAATCATACATTTCTGCTGGATATTTTCAGTGAATGTGTGAAACTTGTGCCGAATGCGAAATTACTTCTTGTGGGGGATGGAGAAGGAAGAAATCATATACAAGACAAAGTAAAAAAGCTGGGACTAGAAGATAAAGTGATTTTTACAGGTGTTTGTAACGATGTGGCAGACTTGCTTAGTGCAATGGATGTATTTGTTTTTCCATCGTTGTATGAAGGCGTTCCGGTTACTATGATTGAAGCTCAAGCTTCCGGTTTGCCGTGTGTGATATCTGACGGTGTTCCGAAGGAGTGCATTATTACATCTGGTTTAGTAACAACGATGAAACTAACAGACATGCCGTGTGGTTGGGCCAAACATATCATAGAAAGATCGCAAACCAAGAGAGAAAATCATTTGAATGAAATTCAAGCTGCCGGATATGATATCGTAACGGCTGCCAAAGAACTGGAAAATTTTTATCTGACAAAATATGGAGAATAATCGCAATGGCTTTTTTGACTGTTTTCACACCGGCTTATAATCGTGCACATACCTTACCACGCACTTATGAAAGCTTATGTCAGCAGGACTGCAAGGATTTTATCTGGCTAATCGTCGATGATGGATCGACAGATGAAACAGCTGATTTGGTTAAGGGATGGCAAAAAGAAAAAACGGATTTGAAATTCAATATATTTATAAAGAAAATGGAGGAATGCATACTGCGCATAACAAAGCTTACGAGAATATTCATACAGAATTGAATGTTTGTATTGATTCAGATGATAAGATGGCGCCAGGATCCGTTGGCAAAATCCAATGGGCATGGGAAAAGGTCAGAGAAAAGGACTATGCCGGATTGATTGCACTGGATGCTGACTTTTCCGGAACTATTATTGGAAAAGGATTTCCGGATGGAATGAAGGATACGACTTTAGGAGGGTATTATGCGGCAGGAGGTTCAGGGGATAAAAAGCTGATTTACCGTACGGATGTGATCAACAGCGTTCCTCCTTATCCGGTTTTTCCCGGAGAAAAGTATGTAGGGCTGGTTTATAAATATACATTGGTAGATCAGAAGTATAAGTTGTTTGTTTTGAATGAAGTAGTGTGTGAAGTTGAGTATCAGGAGGATGGGTCGACAAGTACTATGTGGAAGCAATACTTGAAGAATCCACAAGGCTTCGCTTTCTTGAGAAAAATTGCTATGAAGTATCCTATTAGCAAAAAAAGATTGATTAGGGATTGCATTCATTATTGTTCTAGCAGCCAAATTGCAGGAAACAAAAAATATATTCAGGAATCCCCTAGGAAAATGCTTACGTTATTTTGTACGCCTTTAGGGTGGGAATTAACCAAGATAATTAAGAAAAAAGTAAAAGAAATGAGTTGACAGAAATAATGGCATATATTTTTGAAGATTACACATTTTATGAGTATTTAAAATGGCTGATGAATTATATGAAGTTAGATAAAAGAGTTTTGTATGGAAAGGAGTGCGGTACACTTTGTCCTCACTCGTTTGTCGTAGTCCGCTACGTTTTCTCATTCGGATAAAATCATCTATAAACTGGGATCTGTAGCTTACGATAAGCCTTTTTCAAACACGCACCAGTGCAAGGATTATAATATGCAAAAAACATTAATGTGGGAGGATTTATATGATTCCAAAAAGAATTCACTACTGTTGGTTTGGAAAAAAAGCATTGCCGGATAAAGCTAAAAAGTGTATTTCGAGTTGGAAAAAGTTTTGCCCGGATTATGAAATTGTTGAGTGGAATGAGGATAATTTTGATATATATCAAAATCCATATACTATATATACATATAAAAATAATAAATATGCCTTTTTGAGTGACTATGCGCGTTTGCAAATTGTTCTTCAGGAGGGTGGTTTGTATTTTGACGTGGATGTAGAAGTTGTAAAATCATTAGATGAGTTGTTGTCTCATGAAGCTTTTTTCGGGTTTGAGACATCGGATTACGTGAATACAGGTATTGGCTTTGGTGCCGTAGCAGGAAATCAAATAGTTGAGAATATGCTGAGAGAATACGATGTTTTACTTGACGGCGAGCATGGTACTATAGGATGTCCTATGTTGAATACTTCTGCTTTGGTTAAAAGAGGGTTGGTGCAAGATGGATCAAAGCAGATTATTGATGATGCTGTGATATATCCGGCTCAATGTTTTAATCCTTATGATGATCCAACAGGATGTCTAAATATGACAGATGAAACGTATTCTATACATTGGTTTGCTAAGAGTTGGATGGATAAGAAAACAGTTATGAGAAGTAGGTTACTGAAGCCAATTCATCGTATGTTTGGGACGGAAATCTTCAGAAAGGGAAAATAGGTAAATGAAACCATACTTTAGAGTAACATGGAATATGATTAAATTTAATTTGAAAAGAATTTTTAGGTGTAATAATTTGAACATAAGCGGATTGCTTATGTTTGGATATAATACGAAAATATCTGTATGTAAATCGAGCCATGTAACGCTAGGGAGAAATATAGTAAGTGATGGAAGATGTGTTATGATTGTAGATCAGGACGCTAAGATTGAAATTGGTGATAGATGTTATTTTAATGAAGGAATGATGATTAGTGCCAAAGAAAGTGTTGTAATAGGGGCGGGATGTCAGTTTGGACCAAATGTGAAAATTTTTGACAACAATCATTGCTTTAACAAAGAACAGGGCGTACTAGAAAAACATAGTTCATCAGGAATAAATATAGGAAAAAATTGTTGGATTGCTGCTAATGTAACGATATTAAAAGGAACATCGATAGGAGACAACTGTGTGATAGGTACAGGATGTGTGGTGAAAGGGCTTATTCCTTCTTCTTCTATCGTTACACAAGAGAGTAAACTGAAAATTGCACAGATTGAAGATAGAAAGTTATGAAGAAGAAAATTTTATTCCTTATGCCCTCAATGTTCATTGGAGGTGCGGAGAGAAGTCTTCTAGGCTTACTCAATACAATTGATTATGAAAAATATGATGTGAGTTTGTTTTTATATAGACATGAGGGAGAGTTCTTTTCTTGTGTACCATCAAAAGTACATTTGCTTACGTCTATTCCAGAATATGGAACTTTTGATATCCCAATTAAAGACTTGTTTATGGATGGTAGGATTCGATTTGGTATGGCTCGTTTGTGGTCAAAAATCTCGATGCGGCTACATTGTATGAAAACACATGAGGAGATGGGAGTTTGGATGGAAATGCAGTATATTTCCAAATCACTTTTAACATTATTGCCTCAAATACCAGGAAGATATGATGTTGGAATTTCTTTTTTAGGGATACCAGATGTCTTATTAGAGAAAGTGGATGCAAAGAAAAAAATTGCTTGGAATCATACTGATTATTCGATTCTGAATCCTGATAGAAAAAGGGATCAGGATATATATACAAGGATTGATTATATAGTGAGTGTGTCTTCGCCTTGTACGGAACAGTTTGTGAAAATGTATCCGGAATTTAGAGATAAGGCAGTTACAATTGAAAATATACTCAGTACGGATCTTCTTGAAATCCAAGCGAAAGAGTTAATTACAGACATGCCTCGAAACGGACATGAAAAAATATTACTTTCTGTTGGTCGTTATTCAGAAGCAAAAAATTTTGATAACATTCCGGATATATGTAAGAGGATACGTGAACTAGGAGTGGATATCATATGGTACATTATTGGGTATGGAGGCGAAGAGTCTTTAATTCGAGAACGAATCGCGGAAGCAGATATGGAAAATTATGTTATTTTGCTGGGAAAGAAAGACAATCCTTATCCATATATCCGAAAATGTGATTTATATGTGCAACCATCAAGATACGAGGGAAAGGCAGTGACCGTCCGCGAGGCACAGGCATTACACAAGCCCGTTGTGATTACAAAATTTGCTACGTCGTCAAGCCAACTTGAGGATGGGAAGGATGGAGTTATCGTCCCGATGAAAAATGAGAAATGTGCTGAGAAAATCGTGATGCTTTTACAAAATGAGACGATTATGTTCCGTATATCAGATAATACATATAAAAAGGATTATTCGAATGTGCAGGAACTAAATAAATTTTATAGATTGATTGAAAACTGACATTTTTGGAGGTTGTATGTTGATTAGCGTAATTATTCCGGTATACAATTCGGAAAAATTTTTGAATAGATGCGTAGATTCTGTTTTGAAGCAAAGCTATAAAGAACTGGATATTATTTTAATAGATGATGGATCTTCGGATAAGAGCGGAGAAATGTGTGATCAATATGCACAAATGGATAAACGAGTCAGAGTTATTCACCAAAAGAATAGGGGAGTTTCAGCAGCAAGAAATAGTGGTCTTGATGTGGCTATTGGAGATTATTGTACATTTGTAGATAGCGATGACTATATTGAATCAGAGATGTATCAGTCCATGATAGATATTGCAGAACAGTATAATTGTGATGTGATTATGTGTGATTGTGTAAAGGAGTTTGGAACAAGAACAGAAGCATACACACATGATATTCGACAAGGGTATTATGATAGAGAACAACTTGAAAAGGAATATTTTCCGCATCTGCTGATTATGCCGAATGTAGAATATCCGCCAACAATTTCAAACTGGCTTTGCCTTTACCGACGAAACCAGAAGCAGAAATCGGAATTTAAAAAAAGAAATAATAATTTGCATTATGAGGAAGGGATCCGCTTTTCAGAGGATTTGTTGTTTGGCGCAGAACTTCTTTACCATGCAGATTCATTTTATTATATGAAAAACCAGTATCTTTATCATTATTGTATGAATGTACAATCGGCTACGCATACTTTTGCAGTTGATAAATGGAAAGATTATGTTGCACTACATAACCGGATAGAAGAAAAGTTTTCATGTTGTATGAACTATGACTTTTCAAAACAGATTGATTTGACATTATTATTTTTTGTATATAATGCCGTCGGTGATATTATTTCCACGACGGAGTTAAATGATAGCGAAAAAATGCAGAAGTGCAAAGTGGTTTTAAGGACGGATAAAGTTCAGCGTATGTTTTCAAGACTACAAATAAGGAAATTGCCTATTCCTTTGAAACTTAAAGTGCTGACATGGATGTATAAATATAGAATTGGATTAAAAATTTTGATTTTGCAGGTGAAATTAAAATGAAGAGAACAATACTATTTATAAATGGGCATTTAGAGGCTGGTGGTTGTGAGCGCTCTTTGACGGATGTTTTGAAAAATATTAATTATGATAAATATGAAGTCGATTTATTACTTTTAGAACGTAGGGGAGATTATTTAGAAGAAATTCCCCAAGAGGTTAATATTAAATTATATTCTTTGGATAATGCTTTCGGAAGTTTGATACCGTGTCTAAAGCAGGCAATAAAGCGGCGCGATTGGTTTTCTTTTTCCTTTCGTATAGAATATATGCTTGGAAAAAAGGTAAATCGTTTTTTTTAGGTAAGGTAAAAAGACTGTTTGGAGACCTAAGAGACCGCTATGATGTAATTATTGCTTATCGTCCAGGAATATGCACGGAACTTGCAGCATTTACATTTAAAGGGAAGAAAAAAATAACTTGGTGGCATCATGGTATTATGAACTTTTCTGGCATCGCTTTGGAGGAATTACACAGATCGTATCAGAAAATGGATTGTGTGGTTGCTGTTTCTGAGAGCAGTATGGCATTACTGACTGAAAACTTTCCAGATATGAAAGAAAAATTCATAGTGATTCCGAATATGATTGTTTCACATGAATTATCTCTAAAAGCTAAAATGTATGAGGCTGTTGAATTTCAGAATACCGTTTTTAAGATTGTTACAGTAGGAAGGCTGTCTGCTGAAAAAAATATGAGATTATGCCCAGAGGTTGCGGCTGCTCTTAAAAATAAAGGGATTAATTTTAAATGGGTCTTAATAGGGGATGGGGAGGAGAAAAGACATATTTCAAATATGATTGCTAAGTATAATCTGGGGGAAAATGTGATTATGCTTGGAACAAATAAAAACCCATATCCATATATTGCAACCGCAGATGTTATGATTCATCCTTCGTTGGTAGAATCACAGGGAATAACGATTTTGGAAAGCATGGTATTAGAAACACCTGTTATTGCAGTAAACTCTGCCGGACCAAGAGAATTTATTATATCAGGTATAAATGGATATTTAGTCGTACCGGAGGTTGATAAGATAGTAAAATTAATAGAAAAAATCTATAAGGATCCAGAACTTAGAGAAAAAATGGTGGAAAATGCCAGAGAGACTGTTCGACGATTTGAACCACAATATATTATAAAGCAAATAGAAGAAATTTTGGAGACGTAGAGATAAAAGAATTTGTAACTATAGCTGTTTGTGATGATAAGTACTACAGATGGGTGCAAATATACTGGAATCATATAAGTAAAACACAGGAAAGCAGTTCCTGGGAAAGATATAAATATGGAAACATCTCAGTAGAAAATAGAAGATATAAAGCTTGATAAAAAGTAAACCGTATTTAAAATAACAGTTTGGAAACAATGGTATAACATTTATGCTTTGTGAAAAAGGCTTTTTCTCGTATTAAAAGCGGCCTGTTGCATAGAGTTCATAAGAGGATGGATTAAAATGAGATTACGCTATATTGATTATACTAAAGGACTTGCGATTATTTTAATGCTTTTTGGACATACAATGACAAAGATTAATTTTGTTCATATATGGATTTATTCGTTTCATATGCCAGTATTTTTTGTCATTGGTGGTATTTTGATGTATAGAAAAGAAACACGGAGAGAATTTGGAGATTTCGTTAGAAGCAATATAATTCGCAGACTTCGGACAACAGCTGTGCCATATTATGTTTTCGGAAGTATGCTTGCAGTGTTTTATACATTATTAAATATTATTGGAGATGAACCGATTTCATTTTTTGAAAAAATGTTTAACTTACTTGCTCTTAAAGGTATTGATTCGCTTTGGTTTTTACCTACATACATTTTAGCGGAAATCATTATGGAATTGATTGGAAACCAGAGAACATATGGAAAGAAATTGCATTTTACCATGATATTATGCAGTTTTTTAATAGTGACATTTTTATCAGATTATATGAGCATCTGGTATTTGGATATACTTTATAAAGTACTGTTGGGTATTTGTTTTATTGGGATTGGACTTTTATGTTCAAGGTTTGCAATTGTAGAGAAAACACCTATTTGTGTAGATTGTGTTTTGTTGATCATTGGATTATTATTGGCGCAAAAAAATGGATCTGTTGAAATGGCAGCAGGTAATATTGGTAACTCGGTAATATATTTTTTGTGTGCCACGGCAACATCAATTGCTATTATGAGTTTGATGAAAAAGGTGGAATATAAGAAAATAAAGCTTTACAAAGTTTTGGAAGTATATGGAAAAAACAGTATCGTGATAGTATGTACAAATAACTTGCTGATTGAAATAATCAGATTGTTTGATTATAAAGTCACTGGAAATTTCTTGGCTTCGACAGGTATGGTTGGATGCGTAATATTTACAATTATTTTAATGGTGATTGAATGGTATTGCATTAAACTTGCAAACGGGACATTTGCTCCGATATTTGGTCGTATTAAGCAGGGTGTACAATGATTTGGAGGTGATCCTATGAAAATAGTTTTATATGGAAATGGGGGAAGTGGAAATCATGGGTGTGAAGCAATTGTACGAGGTACGTTTGAACTACTTCAAGAGTCGTTTTTGATTGCTTCTGAGGCTGTCGAGGAGGATAAAAAATATGGCCTGGAGAAATTGGGGGATATATATGAAGCTAAAACAAGCAAAGTGAATATGGTACAGCTTGCGAAGGCATATGTAAAACTTAAGCTGACAGGCAATTATACGGATATGGATGGAGTACCTTACTTGAACTTCATTGATAATGTTAGGGGAAAGGCAGATCTTGCGTTATCTGTGGGCGGCGATAACTATTGTTATTCAAATCAGTCATTTTATGCTTTTTTGAATCAAGCCTATCAAAAAAAGGAATAAAACCGTTTATGGGGATGCTCTATTGAACCGGACATTATAAAAAACGAACAGGTTTCAAGAGACTTAAAGTCTTATGAAATGGTTGTGGCAAGAGAGAGTATTACGTATAATGCAGTAAAAGAGGTTTGTAGTAAAGTGTTTTTAGCTCCAGATCCAGCCTTTTTTATGCAAGATCAAAAATGTGAATTAGATGAACGGTTTAAGGATAGCAATGTAGTTGGGATCAATATTAGTCCTATGATTATATCTAATGAGACGAATGTCGGAGTTACATATGAAAATTATAAAAAATGATCAACTATATATTACAGAATACAGATATGAAGGTTGCGCTTATTCCGCATGTTGTATGGAGTCAGAACAATGACCGAGTAGTACTTCAAAAGTTATATAAAGATTTTGAAGAAAATCCGAGATTAATTTTGGTGGCGGATCATAAAGCGCCAGAATTAAAATACATAATTTCTAAATGTAGATTATTTATTGGAGCAAGAACACATGCAACAATAGCAGCATATTCTTCAAGAATTCCAACACTTGTTGTAGGTTATTCAGTAAAAGCACGAGGAATAGCAATGGATTTGTTTGGAACATACAAAAATTATGTGATTCCAGTTCAATCATTGGAACAAAGCGGACAGCTTATAGAAGCATTTAAATGGCTGGAAATGAATGAAGAAAGAATCAGAATACATTTGGAGCAAGTTATTCCAGAATATATTAAAACCGGGCGGGAGATAAAAAATGCCTTGAAAAAGATATGATTGACAGTAGGAGCGTAAATAAGGTAAAAAAGAAAATTGTTGTGGATGCCATGCATGCTATAATGTTTGTCCGAAGTTTGCAATCAATATGGTTGCTGATAAAGAAGGTTTTTTATATCCGAATGTATCTGTGGAAAAATGTGTTAATTGTGGAATGTGTTTAAATATATGCCCTAGTGTAACAAAGCTACCATTGAATTCCGGGGATAAAGCATATGCTTGTTATGCGAGAAATTGTGAGGAACGTTTGAGCAGTAGCTCAGGTGGATTTTTTTCAGTTTTAGCTAGAAAATTTTTAAATGAAGAAGGAATTATATTTGGTGCTTCTTTTAATGAAAAAATGGAAGTGGAGCATCTTGGGATTTCGAAAACAGAGGAGTTGCATAAATTAAAAGGTACCAAGTATGTGCAAAGTAAAATTGGAACAAATTATAAAGATGTAAAGAGAGAATTATTGAAAGGAAAAAAAGTTCTGTTTTCTGGGACTCCGTGTCAAGTGGCTGGATTGGAAGCGTTTTTAGGTGAAAAGTATGACAATTTGTTGAGTATTGATTTGATATGTCACGGTGTACCATCACCTAGTGTGTGGAAACGATATTTAAATGAACGTTTTGGTGAAGATAATGTAAACGCTATGCAATTTAGAAATAAAAGAGAGGGAATATCGAATGTTAAGCTGGATTATATGCTGAAAAGTGGAGAAATAGTCCAGGAATCGTATAATGAGAGTCCTTATATAAAAGGGTTTATTGAAAATTTTTATACTAGGCCATCATGCTTCAGATGCAACTTTAAGGGAATTAAAAGGTACAGTGATATTACAATCGGGGACTTTTGGAGTGCCAAGGAATTTCATCCAGAAATAGATGATTCATATGGGGTTTCAGGGATTATTGTCCATACAGCAAAGGGCGAGAGGTGGCTGGAAACTGTTAAAGATCAGTTGATTTTATATGATGCTCAGGCAAGTGAAATTGCTGTATGGAATGAGTGTTTGCTAGAGTCTGTTAAAGAGAATCCATATAGGCAGCTTTTTTTTGAAAAATGGACACAGTTTACTATAGAAGATATGATTTCTGAATTAGCTAGAAAGAAAACTAAAGTGAAAGATGGCAACGACAAGAAGAAAAAATTCCGGGACTGGTTTACAGAGAGGATACAGAGATGGTTAGCTTAATTGTTCCATGCTACAATGGAGAAAAATTTATTGCTCGGTGTATAGAGAGTATTCTAAATCAAACAGACCATAATATTGAATTAATTCTGGTTAATGATGGATCAATGGACAGCACATCAGATATAATCAATGGATATCGTGTGGAATTAGAAAATACGCTTGCAAAATTTATATATTTGGAACAAGAAAATCAAGGAGTAGGTGCAGCTTGTAATAACGCATTTAAACGAGCTACAGGTGAGTATTTAACACTTTTGGATTCTGACGATATTTTGCTTCCGGAATCTGTTTCTGAAATGCGCAAATGGCTTGATGAACATCCAGAGCATGGCTTTGTGAGAACAAATGGGTATTATGTTACAGAAGAAACCCTGGATTCTTGCGAGCGGTATTTGGAAGTCAATGATTATATGAAGACGAAAGAAAATATATTTGATGAAATTTTTGAGGGAATAACATATGTATGGCCAGGAACATATATGATTAGGATGGATGTGTTGAAGTCTCTATATCCTGATCGAGAAATATATCCGTCAAGATACGGACAGAATTTGCAATTTTTGATGATGGCTGCATATGTTAGTAGAGCAGGATTTATTGATTGTCCACTGATGAAATATACTCTAAGAAGAGAGTCTCTATCGCATTTTTCATCTGGAGATGTATTGAAAAAGGAACTAAAAGCTATGGAAGGATACAAAGATATTCGGGTTCATTTGGTTGAACATTTCATAGACATAGATAAACAAAAAGAATGGAACAATAGAATAGAAAAGCTTTATGCAAGTGTGTTCTTAAACCTTGTGGTAAAATATGCAGATAAAAATTTTGCCAAGGAGTGTTATGCTAAAATAAAAAAATGTCTGGTAGAACTACTGTAGATTTGAATTTACGTATTACATATTATAAGCTGATGAGTCCTTTACGATATTACGGCCTGAGAGTACTTCGTAAGGTAGGCATTGTAAGATAACGGTTGGTGTTTCGTTGAGAGGTTTATTCGTAATCTTATCTTTGGAATATATAATACTTTGGATGATAAATTTAAACAGTAAATCATTACTGAAACTAAGTGATTGAAGGCAGGATATGAATAATAGAACAAGAAGTGAATATTCCATAATTAATATAGTTACTGGTTTTGGAGGATATTTTATTAATACTGTAGTGGGATATATCTGTAGAATGGTATTTGTAAGATGCTTATCGGCAGAGTATCTTGGTATAAATGGGCTGTTTAGCAATATTCTTTCTATGCTGTCATTGGCAGAACTCGGTATTGGAGGTGCAATAGGTTTTGCACTGTATAAGCCATTAGCAGAAGATAACAAGGAAAAATTACAACATTAATGCAGTTTTATGGGAAAGCATACAAGATCATTGGAATTGTTGTAGCGATCTTCGGTTTAGTGATGATGCCATTTTTGGGTATAATCATAACCGAACAACCTAATATTGCAGAAAATTTGTATGTCATTTATCTGATTTATCTGTTTAACACTGCGAGTACTTACTTTTTTAGTATAGAAGTGCATTGTTAACTGCTGCACAACGGAACTACATTGTTTTGGGGGTGAATTATGCAGTTACTATACTTCAAAAGCTTGATTCAAATACCGATCTTGATATTTAATCATAATTATATGTTATATTTGTTGATACAGACAATAGGAGTATTTTGTAATAATGTAGTTGTTTCATGGTGGGCTAAGAAAGAATTTCCTTATATAACTAAAAAAAATGTGCAATCACTATCAACATATGAAAAAAAAGAGTTATTTGTCAATATTAAAGCATTAACGCTTAATAAGCTCAGTACAAGTCTTGTGAACAATACAGATAATATTGTATTGACATATTTCAGCGGTTTGGTGTCTGTTGGAGTAACATCTAATTATGTTATGTTGGTGAGCACACTTAGCTCTCTGACATCACAGTTGTTTAATAGCTTAACGGCTAGTGTGGGAAATTTAAATGCAATTGAAAATGAGAAGAAAAAGTATAGGTTTTTCAAAGTATTAAATCTTTCTAATTTCTGGATTTTTGGATGGGGAGCTATCGGAATCATTTTTGTTTCCGGAGATATTGTAAAATTGTGCTTTGGTGAGAAATATATCTTAGACATGTCAATTCCGTTCATCCTTGCTTTGAATTTTTATATTGTAGGGATGCAGAATGCGGTGTATACGTATAAAAACACCATGGGACTTTTTCGCTATGGACAATATATTTTGCTGATTACGGCGTCAATTAATTTAGTATTAGATATTATTTTGGGAAAAACAATGGGAATATTCGGAATATATCTAGCGTCTGCAATCGCTAGGCTGTTGACAAATATTTGGTATGAACCTTATGCTGTTTTTAAGTATGGTTTGAAGGTAAGCTCGTTTCATTATTTAAAAAAATATATAGGATATGCTATTGTTTTATGTGTTACGGGTGGTATTTGTTGTTTTTTATGCAATTTATGCCAGTTTTATATAGTGGTAAATGTTTTGCTAAAATTTGCTATTTGCAGTATTGTTCCAAATATTATTTTTTATGTTTGTTACCATAAAACTGATGAAGGGAAATATTTAATAGAAATAATAAAAAGTGTTTTGAGAAAAATCTGAAATCCCAAATATGAATTATTTATAATATTAAATGAACAAATATCGAAAAATATAAATATGGATAAATCAATGCAAACATCAAGGCAGCATAAATGGACGCTCATTATCACCATACTTCTATTCCTCGGAATCACAACCTGCCAAAACCTCGACCAATCGAAACACTCCCTAAGCTACTCTTCCTATCAGATCCCCTCCGACAAGATCGACACCCCAATCCGGATTTTGCAGCTGACGGATCTGCACAACAGCGAGTTTGGAGAAGATAATCAGGAGCTGATTGACTGGATAGCAAGTCAGTCCCCCGATCTGATCCTGCTTACGGGGGATCTGTTAAATTCCGGAGAGCCCGTCACAGAGATTGCTACCAATTTAATTTCTTCTCTATGCGAGATTGCTCCCGTCTATCTGTCCCTGGGAAATCATGAGATAGAATACCGGGACAATTTTGGCACAGACATCACACAATTGTATCAGGACGCCGGTGCAATCGTTCTGGAGCACCAATACCGGGATATCACCGTAAAAGGCCAGTCTCTTCGCATCGGCGGCATTTACGGTTACTGCCTGCCGGACAAATACCTGGAAACGGAGGAAGCGGATCTTAGCGAATGTATATTTCTGTGGGATTTTGAGAATACCGACCGTTACAAGATCCTGCTTAGTCATCTTCCGATTGCCTGGCTGAAAAATGATGCCCTGGAGGAATGGAACATGGACTGCGTGTTTTCCGGTCATCTTCACGGAGGGCAGGTCATTTTACCTGGGATCGGCGGTGTATATGCGCCGGATATGGGCTGGTTTCCGGGACGGCTGAAGGGTGTTTTTGATTCAAAGGATGGAAAACGGCATCTGGTGCTGTCTGCGGGGCTTGGAAATACAGAGGTGATTCCGCGGTTCAATAATATTCCGGAGATTGTCTGCGTGGATCTTGTACCGGAAGGAGGATGGTGAAAAAACTTGCACATGGATGAGGGCTGCGAATGTTACAGTTCGCTGGGAACCAGTGAACTGTAACTTAATCTGGGCATATTGGTTCACACCGTTCACAGTAACTTGCTATTTGCCTTGTCAGATGATAAAATGTAATTGTCTTTTGAACAGCTACGGTAAAATTTAAATATAGCAGGCATGGTGTACCATGCTGCCCGGGAAAGAAGCGTGATACATTATGGGAATGTTTGTTAATCCAGACAATTCTGCGTTCCAGGTTGCTTTGAATTCTGAAATTTATGTAGACAAAAGTGGACTCATTAAATATACAAACAAGGTGCTAAATACGTTACAAGGCTATATTTGCAACAGTCGTCCGAGAAGGTTTGGAAAGTCTGTTACAGCGAATATGCTAACGGCTTATTACAGCAGAGGCTGCAATTCAGAAGCAATGTTCGCTGATTTGGAAATCAGCAAAAGCACAGATTTTAAGAAGCATTTGAACCAGTATGACGTCATTCATCTTGACATTCAATGGTGTATGGAACCAGCTGGGGGATCAGAACAGGTAGTCCCTTATATTTCGGAGAGAACGATTGCAGAGCTTAAGGAGTACTATCCAGATGCTCTTCCGGTGGAGACAAAATCCCTGCCAGAAGCTTTATCGCAGATCAACGCCCTGACAGGGAAAAAGTTTATTATCATTATTGATGAATGGGATGTCCTTATTCGCGACGAAGCCTCTAATGCGAAGGCACAGGAAGACTATATCAACTTTCTCAGAGGAATGTTTAAAGGAACAGAACCAACAAAGTATATCCAGCTTGCGTACCTGACGGGCATTCTTCCGATAAAAAAGGAGAAAACACAGTCAGCACTGAATAATTTTGATGAGTTCACAATGCTAAGTCCGAGCAGACTGGCGCCGTATATTGGATTTACGGAGGAAGAAGTAAAAAGCTTAGCTGAAGAATATGATCAGGATTTTGAAGAAGTAAAACGCTGGTATGACGGCTATCTTCTGAGGGATCATCAAGTATATAATCCCAGAGCAGTTGTTAGCGTAATGCTAAGAGGAGAATATAAGAGTTATTGGTCTGAAACGGCCTCTTATGATACGGTTGTACCATTGATCAATATGAATTATGATGGTCTGAAAACCGCAATCATAGAAATGCTCTCCGGCTCAGAAGTGAAGGTGAACACGGCAACCTTTAAAAATGATACGATAAATATCAAGAGCAAGGACGATGTGTTGACCTACATGATTCACCTGGGATACCTGGGATATAATCAAAAATTGAAAACCGCTTTTGTGCCCAATGAGGAAATTCGGCAGGAACTAACGACAGCTGTCGAGAGCAAGCCCTGGAATGAGTTGCTGAAATTCCAGCAGGACTCAGAAAATTTACTGGATTCAACGCTCGACATGGATGGGGTGGCGGTTGCGGTTCAGATTGAAAAAATCCATAACGAGTATGCTTCTTCTATTCAGTATAACAATGAAAATTCACTTAGCAGTGTACTGACAATCGCATATTTGAGTGCGATGCAGTACTATTTCAAACCGATTCGGGAACTTCCGACAGGTAAAGGGTTTGCAGACTTTGTGTTTATACCGAAACCTGAGTACAAAAGTGACTATCCGGCATTGATTGTAGAACTCAAGTGGAATCAAAACGTGAGAACAGCTGTGCAACAGATCAAGGACAAAAAATATCCTTCCTCAATTCTGAGCTATAGTGGTGATATTCTGCTTGTGGGAATTAACTATGATAAGAGTACCAAGGAGCATCAGTGTTTGATTGAAAGATACGAGAAGGATTAATAGACCTGTCCACTTGTGCGGACAGCGATACAGCATTTAGGGGATTTATTTTCGGGATCGGCTGGCAGCTTGACATGCCGCCGGTCCTGTATTATAATAACGATGTTCACGAAAACGAAAGGAAAGATGTACATGAACAAACAGAAATCGGATATTTTGAACGTGATTCTGCAATACCACTGCCGGAACCAGCGTGCGCTGGCGGAGCGGTGTGGGTTTTCACTGGGAATGGTAAACCGTTCGGTGAAAGCGCTGCAGGGGCAGGGTTTTTTAACAACAGATATGGAGCTGACGGAAAAAGCCAGGCTTGAGATGGCAAAGCATCGCCCGAAAAACGCGGTGATTCTGGCTGCCGGATATGGAATGCGGATGGTGCCGATTAATATGGAAACGCCGAAAGGACTTTTGGAAGTAGAGGGGGAACCGCTGATCGAGCGGCTGATCCGTCAGCTTCATGCGGTAAAGGTGAAGGAAATTTATGTTGTCGTTGGTTTTAAAAAGGAACAGTACGATTATCTGGTTGACCGGTATGGCGTGAAGCTGGTTGTCAATATGGAGTATGCAGAGAAAAACAACCTGCATTCCCTGGCAAAGGTATTGCCGCAGCTTGGTGAAACGTATCTTATGCCGTGCGACCTCTGGTGCCGGGAAAATCCGTTTTCGGAGTATGAGTGGTATTCCTGGTATCTGGTGAGCGATGCAAAAGATCCAGACAGTACGGTTCGTGTGAGCCGGAAGTGGGAGCTTGTGCCCTCAGGCGGGGAAAAAGAAGGAAATCATATGATCGGCATCAGCTATCTGACGGATTCTGTGGCACAGTCGATGGCGCGGCGAATCGAAACGATGGTACAGGATCGCCGGTATGACCATGTTTTCTGGGAGGATGCCCTTTTTGCGGAAAACGGAATGCCGGTGCAGGCAAAGCTTGTCCCGGAAGGAGCTGTGGTGGAGATCAATACCTACGAGCAGCTGCGGGAACTGGATGAAAATTCGGATCAGCTGAAGTCGGATGCGATGGCAGAAATTGAACGGGTGCTTTCGGTTTCCGGTGAGGAGATTACGGGAATTGAGGTCCTGAAAAAGGGAATGACAAACCGTTCGTTTTTATTCCGCTGTCGCGGCGGGCGGTATATTATGAGAATTCCGGGGGAAGGCACGAGTCTTCTGATCAACCGCAGGCAGGAGGCGGCGGTATATCGGACACTGGACGGAAAGGGCATCTGCGATGAAATCGTGTCGATCAATCCGGAAAACGGCTATAAGATTACGAAATACCTGGAGGGTGCGCGTGTCTGCGATCCGGAAAACCCTGAGGATGTGCAGGCCTGTATGAAAAAGCTCCGTTCCTTCCATGAGGAGCATCTGAGCGTGGAGCATACGTTTTCGCTGTTTGACCAGATCGCATACTATGAAAGTCTGTGGGAGGGAGAACCGTCTGTTTATCGGGATTACAGCACGACGAAAGCGCATGTGCTGGAGCTTGAGGCTTATCTGGAAGCGCAGCCGAAGGTGTGGACGCTGACGCATATTGATGCGGTGCCGGACAATTTTCTGTTTGTGGAGAAAAACGGCGGAACGGAAATTCGTCTGATTGACTGGGAATATGCGGGCATGCAGGATGCACATGTGGATCTGGCGATGTTCTGCATTTACGCCATGTATGACCGTCCGCAGGTGGATGCGCTGATCGACAGTTATTTTACGGAAGGCTGTCCGCAGGAGGTGCGCACGAAAATTTATGCATACATTGCGGTGTGCGGGCTTTTATGGAGCAACTGGTGTGAGTATAAGAGCCGGTTAGGCGTGGAGTTTGGCGAGTATTCGCTGAAACAGTACCGATATGCTAAGGATTACTATAAACTTGTTAAGCAGGAGCTTGCCAAAAGCAAAGGTCAGGAAGAATAAGAGGGTGGAAGAATGAAAGCGATGGATGTGGGGCAGAGACCGGGAAGTGAAATTCAGCAGAAAAATCATGTAGAACGTGCAATTATCATGGCGGCGGGAACGGGAACGCGGATGCGGCCGGTAACGCTTACTACGCCGAAACCGCTGATCCGTGTGAAGGGTGTCCGCATGATTGATACGGTGATTCAGGCGCTGCATGAAAATGGAATTTATGAGATTTATGTAGTAGTGGGATATCGGAAAGAGCAGTTTGCGTGCCTTACCGCAGAATATAAAGGTGTGACACTGATCGAAAATCCATACTGGGATTCCTGCAATAATATTGCATCGCTCTATGTGGCGCGGGAACAGTTGGAAAATGCAATGATTCTGGATGGGGATCAGATTATATACAAAAAAGAAATTCTTGCACCGGAATTTACGCATTCTGGCTACAATGCTGTCTGGACGGACGAAAAGACGGATGAATGGCTGATGCAGGTGAAGGATGGAATCGTGTGTTCCTGTAGCCGGACCGGCGGTAAGGGCGGCTGGCAGCTCTTCAGTGTATCACGTTGGAACCGGGAGGACGGAAAGCGGCTGAAACGCCACCTGGAACTGGAATTTGAAAAAAACAGAACCGCCAGATTTACTGGGATGATGTGGCGATGTTCTGTCATTTTGAAGAATATGAGCTTGGCATTTATCCTATGCAGGAAGGCGATATGCCATACTTGTTCGTGAAGAGTTCAGTTGCCTTGAATTTATCATGAACAGGGACACGATCAACTGGATTCTGAAATAACTGAATACAGGAGGTCGAACATGGAGCATTTACCAAAGAAAATCCATCAAAACGGAATCAGCTACACGCTGGTGGGAGACTACTACATCCCCGATCTGGAGCTACCGGAGGAAAGCCGCCCCATTGGGCGGTGGGGCCGGATGCACAAAGCGTTTCTGCAAGAACACCGGCCCGGCCAGTACAATGCCCTGCTTCTGTCGGGAAAACTCTGGACATATCTTGCTGACCTGAACGAACAGGCCGCTGACCGGCTGGCGTGTATCGTCTCGCAGATGCAGGAGGCGGAGGGTGTCACCGAGGAACTGAAAGCCCGTGACCAGCTTGCGTGGGTCGGGGGCATGAACAGCATTCGCAGCCGAGCAGAGGAAATCATCCTCTCTGAGATGATTTTTGTTTAAGGAGGTGCCTGTCTATGAGATACCGTATCGAATACGCCGATGGGCGTTATTGTAACTTTGCCAACGGCAGGGCTGAGCTGCTGAAATGGCTGAAACTGCTGAAGCAAGAGGAAATCTCCGACATCCGCAAAGTATATAAAAGCGGTGTGTCAGATTCCGTCCTGGAAACATACCGGAATTATATCCGCCCAGCATAAGGAGGGGCGCTTATGGGTACAGATATAGAAAAATTGGTTGATTTGATGATTCAGGAGCGGATGCAGAGCCAGTTTGCTAAGTGGCGGGAGGCAGAAACCGGCACGGAGAAAAAAGAGGACTGCCTTCGCTTGGAAAACGAGTATGAAAAAGCAATCAGCGCATTGTCTGAGGAACAGAAGGACGCTGTAAGACACTACTGTGATTCTATTTTCGATTCTGGTGCAGAAAGCGAGTGCTTCTTTTACCGGCTGGGCCTCAAAGATGGCATCCGTCTCTGGAAGTTTATGAAAAAGCTGATGAAAACGGTCAGCTAACGGATGTATAACCACATATTTTATTCCGCCCACAAACGGGTCGAAAGCCGTCCAACGGTACAGATTGGGCGGCTTTCCTGTTATCTGCGTTTCTTCCGCTTGGGCGCATAGTACGGCTGCGGCTTGGCCTTTCCTCTCATGTTGTTGGGATTTTTGAGCATTTTGGACAGGCTCAGTATCCGCAAAAATGCAGAGAAGTCCTCTGAGGAAATCTTCTCGAAGGGTATCTGCATTCTGTCGCAAAATTCGTGGATTACCACTTCCTCTTGGCTGCCCTGTTCGAGCGCCTGTTCAAACTTTTCCTTGACGTCATCCAGCGTGGGCTGCGGGTCGGCGGTGGTCTTGTCCTTGCGGTGTGCTTCCCGGATGTCCCGGACGATGCTGTCCAGATCATCGTGCATGACATGGCTGTAAAAATCGCTTTCCTGCACCTGCCCCAGTTCCAGCGTCCGCATATAGAGGTCATCTTCTCCGGGCGCATACTTGCTCATGACGGTCTGCCGGGTGGCCTCCAACACCAGATTCATCTGCTCCACCCGCATATTGGCGATCTGGTCGATGCAGATTTCCATATCTATCATCAGCCGCCGGAAATTCGGGTGGGCAGCCAGTTCGCAGAGAAGCCGGTTGTTGATTTTGCCGCTGCTCAAAAGTTCCACCATATCATCACTCAGATGCAGAGATTGAAGTTCTGTGTTTGGGTGATTTTTATTTTCCGTCAGCCCCATCAGATAGTCGGTGGACACGCCGTAAAAGTCCGCCAGCGTTGCAATCGCAAACGGGCTGATGTCCTTGTAGTCATCGGTTTCGTATTTTCCCAGCGCGGATTTAGACAGGCCGGTCTGCTCCGCCAGTTGTTCCAGCGTCAGGTGCTTGTCCACCACCCGCAGGTCTTTGAGCCGCTCCGGGATTGTCAGCTTTGCGTACATCCAAAGCCCCCTCTCTCGTTATCTTTTTCAGTGATTACACCCATTATAGCACGATTCCATAAGCGTGGAAATATGCGGATTTCGAGCGTTTTTCCGACGTTTTGGATATACGGGAAAGGGCCTCTTTTTTCGGTAAACTGGTTCTTGCAGACAGGCACAGAACCTTGAAAATCGAATGACCGGCTGCAAGGGGTATGGCCTCCGGGGAAGTGACGCCAGGACAGAAATCGAGCACACCAAAGAGGCCGATACGCCGGGAGAAATTCCGGGCAGGAGCGGCTTGCAGGCAGACCGGCGGACAGGAAACAAGTTTATCATGCGGGGCGCATGGCTCCGCAGCAAAGAAATGGAGGAAATCATTATGACACTGAGTATGAAAGAAAAGAAGATTCTCTACGCTTACGGCTGTCTCAGCCACCACAATACGGTGACACGGCTGAAATGGCTGACGGCTCTGACGGTTGACCCGGAGGCCAAACGCCGGATGCTGGGGCTGGCCCGGAAGGTGGAGACGGAGATGAACGAAAGCTGGTACGAGGATTTTTATCACCATCTGCGCATGGAGATGGACGAGTACCGCCGTCTCAAGCGCAACCTGCGTGTGCTGAAATCTTACACCGATTATGAGGAGGATCTGTATGAAGAAGCTGTCTAAGTATGAGAAAGAAACCATCATCAACTGGAACGAGGCGGAGAACCTTGCCAGCGTCTACACCTTCAACGCCAGCTTGAAGCGCAGGCTGGCTGATTTCAGCCGGAAGTACCCACTGTTGTGCCGGTTGGAGCGCAGCACGCCGGAGGGCAGCGTGACCTATGTGCTGGACAAGTCCCGGCTGTCGATCCGGCTGGTGCCTCCGTACAGCGAAGAACGGAAAGCCGCCGCAAGGGAGTACGCAAAGGAGCATGGCTTTCAGGTGGTGGTAACGGAAGAAAAAATCGCCTAAAATCGGGGTGTTTACGGGAAAAATGACGGGTCTGCACCCGATGTTTTGACCGGCAATCCCCGCAGGCGTATTCCGTATCCACTCCCCGCCTATGGGCGCAAATGTGTGGATACGGAGCCGGTGAAACTGGCAAACACCGTTCCTGCGGTGGAAGCCAGCTTCGCCGGTGCGGAAGTACAGAGGGCGGCCAGCCCTTTGTGGCGGGGTGCAGGGGCGGCAGCGCACTGCTGGGGTCAAGGGGCAACGCCCATTGGCAGGTTAAGGGCGGCAGCCATTATCGGGTCAAGGACGAAGTGCCTTGGCAGGTTGAGGGCAGCCGCCCCATCGGGTCAAGGGTGAAACGCCTTGCCCAGGGAAAGTTGATGCCTGCGTCAACTTGTATTGGGTATTACCTGACGCAAAATTCGCAGGATTTGCGGCTTCGCCGCCCCTTCCCCGGCCCCAGAACATCTTCGCAGGAAGGAGGAAATCTGTTTGAAACTGACACGACACAATGGACGCTCCGGCAAGCATGGCACCTATAATCCCCGCCACAATGACCGCCGGTTCGATGTGGAGAACAGCGAACACATTGACGCAGAACGGGCAAGGCAAAATGTCTACTGGGACTGCTACCGGGGCTTTACCACCCATGAGTTCCGGGAGAACCCGGAGCAGCCGGATTTCAGCTTTGAGGAAATCGAGCGGATGTATTACTACGAGCATTACGGCGGCTATGTGGAAGCTCAGAACGCCCGGAATGAGAAAACCCGGCACACCGAGCGCAACCGCACTGTGGAGGACTTGCTGAAAAACAACAAGACCTGCCCGGAGGAAAGTATCTACCAGATCGGCACGATGGGAGAATCCGTCTCGCCGGATACGCTCTTTTCCATCGTCAATGAGTTTTATCAGGAATTTGAGCGCCGCTTCGGTTCCCATATCCACATCCTGGACTGGGCGCTCCATCTGGACGAGGGGACGCCCCACATCCATGAGCGGCACGTCTTTGACTGTGAGAACCGCTATGGGGAACTGTGCCCCCAGCAGGAAAAGGCGCTGGAAGAACTTGGCATCCCTCTCCCCAACCCGGAGAAGCCCAAAGGCCGGAACAACAACCGCAAGCAGACCTTTGATGCGGTCTGCCGGACGATCCTGTTTGACATCGCCAGACGGCATGGGCTGCATCTGGATCAGGAGCCGTCCTACGGCGGGCGGGACTATCTGGAAAAACAGGATTATATCCTGATGAAGCAGAAGGAGCAGCTTGCGGCGCAGGAGCAGAAGCTGGAAGAACTGACGCTCAAAATCGAGGACGTGGAGACGCTGTTAGATGATGTTTCCGATGCGGCCTATGACAAGGCGGTGGAGGTGGTGACCGATACCGTCCGGCAGGAGACACACAAGGAAGATATTCGTCTGGTGGAAGAATCGAAAAAATGGGTGCTTTCGCCGGAGCGCAAGGCCCCGAAGAAGGAGCGTGACTACGCTGCCGCCCGTCTGGATGGAGTGATTACCAAAATCAAACGGGTCATGCAGAACGCCCTGGCAAAAATCCAGAAAACTCTCATGCAGCCGGAGGTCAAGAAGGCCGGTAAGGAGCAGATTAAGGAGAAGGCCAGAGAATCCATCCGGGAGAAGCTGGCGAAAGGCAGGCTGAACGCTGACCGAGATAACCGGGAACGCTGGGAACGTGAGGGGCGGATTGCTCCGAAAAAGAAACACGATATGGAGTTATGAGGCACCTGATTTTCTGCGGAAACGGGTGCTTTTTTCTCTGCCTGGAGGTGAGAAAATCGAATATATTTGAAGCGGTGAAGGAGTCTGTCACCACAAGGCAGGCTGCGGAATATTACGGGGTGCAGGTTGGCAGGAATGGCATGGCCTGCTGTCCCTTCCATGATGACAAACATCCCAGTATGAAGATTGACCATCGGTTCCACTGCTTTGGCTGTCAGGCAGATGGGGATGTGATTGATTTTACCGCCCGTCTGTTTAGTCTGAGCAGTAAGGAGGCGGCGCTGAAGCTGGCGGAGGATTTCTCTGTCCACTATGACGCCAAAGGCCATGACCCGCCCCGCAGGAGGCCGGTCAAGCGAAAAATCAGCGAGGAACTGCGTTACCGGCAGGCGGAGCAGAAATGTTTCCGGGTGCTGTGCAATTACCTGCATCTGCTGGAACGCTGGGAGAAGGAATACGCCCCGCAGACGCCGGATGAAGCGTGGAATCCGCTGTTCGTGGAGGCCCTGCAAAAGAAACCGTACACGGAATATCTGCTGGATATTCTCTTGTCCGGCAGCATGGAGGAACGTGCTTCCGTGGTCGCTGAGTATGGAAAAGAGGTGAGGAAGATTGAGCAGCGAATATCAGAGTTTACCGCTAGCCACCCGGCAGGCCGCCATGAGCGCAGCCGAAGCCTTAGCGCCGGAGCGGAGCGTTGATGAGGTGCGGGAAAGCCTGTCCGTCACCGAGAAGGGCCAGCCCGCCAACACCATCGGCAACTGCCGGACGGTGTTCTGCCATGACCCTCTCCTGCGTGGGGCGATCCGCCTGAACCTTTTGACTGACCGGGTGGACATTGTACAGGATTTAGGCTGGCGCAGGAATACCAGTGCCCTGACGGATACGGACGTGAAATATCTGCTTCTCTATTTTGAGCAGACCTATGGCCTGACCAGTGAGAAAAAGATGACGGCGGCGCTCTCCATCGTGGCGAATGAGAACTGCTACCATCCCATACAGGACGTGCTAAACGGCCTTGTCTGGGACGGGACGCCCCGCATCCGCTCCTGTCTCCATCATTTCTTAGGTGCGGACGAGAGCGACTATGTGGAGGAAATGCTGAAACACTTTTTGCTGGGGGCTATCCGGCGGGTATTCCGCCCCGGCTCCAAATATGAGGAAATGCTCTGTCTGGTGGGCGGTCAGGGGGCTGGCAAGTCCAGCTTCTTCCGCTTGCTGGCGATCCGGGACGAGTGGTTCAGTGACGACCTGAAAAAACTGGACGATGACAGGGTGTATCTGAAGCTGCAAGGACACTGGATTATCGAAATGTCGGAGATGCTGGCTACCAGCAGCGCCAAAAGCATTGAAGAAATCCGCTCCTTTATCAGCCGCCAGAAGGAAACCTACCGGACGCCCTACGAGGCCCAGCCCAAAGACCGGCTGCGGCAGTGTGTGTTCGGCGGTTCGTCCAACACACTGGACTTCCTGCCCCTTGACCGGGCCGGAAATCGGCGCTTTTTGCCGATCATGATTTACCCGGAGAATGCAGAGGTTCACATTTTGGAGGACGAGGACGCCTCCAGAGCCTATCTTTTACAGGTCTGGGCGGAGGCCATGACGATTTACCGCAGCGGCCACTACTCTATGAAGTTCAGCAAGTCCATCCAGCGCCAGCTGGTGGAGGTGCAGAAGGATTTCATGCCGGAGGACACCGAGGCCGGACAGATACAGGGCTTTCTGGAACACTACACCGGCAGCATGGTCTGCTCCAAACAGCTGTTCAAGGAGGCGCTGGGCCACACCTACGATGAGCCGAAGCGGTGGCAGCTGCACAATATCAACGAGATCATGAACACGGTGGTGACGGGCTGGAAACCATTCTCCAATCCCCGGATGTTCACCGGATATGGCAGGCAGAGGGGCTGGGAACGGGACGTTTCCGGCAACGAACTGCCCGGCAACGAAGATGGATTTGTGGAGCTGACCGAGGAAGAATGCTGCCAGCTGGAACTGCCGAAGGAGTGGATCGCATAAAATTAGCGGTCTGTTGCCGGGATGGTTGCCACTTGGTTGCCGGGTTTGTTGCCGGGGATTCTCCGGTCTGGATACGGAAAAAGCCTGTAAATAAGGTATTTTCTAATATCTATCTCTATCTCCGGCAACGAAAACAACGAGATTTTTCAAGAAAATTGATAAAGTAAGATTTGCAGGTCAGACGGTAGTTTACAGGTTTTCAGAGGTTCGTTGCCGGACTTCGTTGCCAGTGCTGCCGTCTGGCCTGCTACTCTATGGAGGTAGCCTATGGAAAAAAGCAAACAGCAGAAAAATAAAGTCCGTTTTGTGGTGGTGCGGGAGTTCTCCGGGGAGAAGTCCATGCGGGAAGCCTTTGAGCAGCTGATCGAGCGCCAGACCTGCGAACACTTCGAGGAATGGCTGGAACAGCGGGAAATGGCCGAAAACGCTGCGTAAAAACGGTTGATTCAGGGGCAGGGACATGGTACTATAATGGTATCGTGTCCCTGTTCATAGAAGGAGAACGCTATGAGCAGGAAAAAACAAGTCTATGAGAAAATCACCGCTCTCTACTGCCGCATCTCTCTGGATGACGGCGGCGACAACGAGAGTATGAGCATCAGCAACCAGAAAATCATGCTTCGGGACTTTGCTGAAAAGCATGGAATGTTCCAGTATGAATATTATGTGGATGACGGCTATACGGGCCGCAATTTCAACCGCCCTGCCTTCCAGCGCATGATCGCTGACATTGAGGCGGGGAAGATCGGCTGCGTCATCACCAAAGACCTATCCAGGCTTGGTAGGAACTATATTGAAGCTGGCAGCTATATCGAAATCTTTTTCCCCAAACACAATGTACGCTATATCGCCATCACGGACGGCGTGGACAGCCTGACCCGTCAGGAGATGGACATTACGCCCTTTAAGAATATCCTGAACGATATGTACAGCCGGGATATTTCTAAAAAGGTGCTGGCAGGCATCACCACCCGCTCCCGGCAGGGGAAGTTCTGCGGAGGGACGCCGCCCTTCGGCCTGATGCGTGACCCGGAGGACAAGGGGCATCTCATCATTGACCCTGAGACAGCGCCAATCATCCGCAAAATCTATGACTATGCCCTTGACGGGCTGGGCTGCATGAGGATTTCCAAACGTCTGATGGAAGAAAAAATCCCAATCACCCATGTCAAAGCCAACACGGAGTTTGACGCCAACTATTATTTCTGGGGCGGAGCCAGAATCAGTCACATCCTGAGAAATCCATTCTATAAGGGCGCACATTTGGTCTTTCGGACGCATCAGAAAGGCATCCGCTCCAACACCTATGACATTATTCCCCGTGACCAGTGGGAAGTGATCGAGGGCTGCCATGAGGCCATTGTGACGCCGGAGGAATGGGAACAGGTGCAGGAACTCATTGACCGCAGGCCGACCATTCAGGGGAATTCCTGCCCCTTTTATAATCTGTTCCACGGTCTGGTCTACTGCGCCACCTGCGGGAAGTCCATGCAGGTGCGGTATGAGAAAGTGGGCCGAACCGGGAAGAACCGCTTCACCGGCGAAATGCGGGAGCCGATTGACAAGGCGTACTATATCTGCCAGACCTACAACCGCATGGGCTGCAAGGTCTGTTCCAGCCACAAGATCGAGGCCAGGGATTTATACAATCTGGTGCTGAAAGACATTCAGGAACTGGCGGCGCAGGCTATGAAGGATGCCGATGCGTTCTACCAGCGGCTCAGCCGCCGGATGGAGCACCGGTATCTGGTGGACGCCTCCCAGACAGAAAAGGAACGCCTGCGGCTGGAAGCCCGAAATCAGGAAATTGACGGGATGTTCCTGAGCCTGTACACCGATAAGGCCAAAGGCATCCTGACCGAGCAGCGGTTTGTGAAGCTGACGGCGGCGCTGGAACAGGAGCAGGAATCCAACCAGAAACGCCTGCATGACCTGGCAATGATGCAAGGTCGTGCCGATGCGCAAGAAAGCGAAGTCCGCACTTTTATCAAGGAAATCCGGCGCTATGCCGCCATCGAGGAACTGGACGAGGCGGTGCTGAACCGGCTCATTAGCCGGATTCTGATTGGAGAAATCAAGAAGATTGATGGTCAGAGGACACAGGAGGTTAAGATTATTTACAATTTTGTTGGGGAAATGTCAAGGTAGAATTTAGACGCTAAATACTTTTAATTTATATCAAAAGTGATACAACAATTTTCTTTTAATGCTATCAGGCAATAAAGTTATTCCTTTGGCCAGAGTAAAAGGGATAACTTTATTTTGCTAAAGCATACTAAAAAGGGCGCGTTGCAGAAAATTATCCGCAACACGCCCTCTTCTATAAGTCCTTATGTCAAAATCAAATTATTGGTAATCTTGAATATTGGGATAAGCGGCACCGTTATTATGCGCGTAAGCTGCTTCAAAGTAGTCGAGGCTTTCAAAAGTAATGCCCTGATAGTTTCCGACATTCAACACATCAAAAGTTAGATTCAGAACATCACCAGCGGAATATTGGTCAAGAAGATTTCCTGCAAATTTCCATCCTATGTTTTCCTCATAAGTATCCTCGGTAAAATAAAATGTAGTCGCATCCTCAGTCGCATCATAACTAATGTCAATAATTATATCAGAGAAATGAACTTGATCTCCAGCATTAAAGTCTTTGAGATAATCTACAGTTTTTCCATCAGCAGGATTAATAAATTGAGCATTAAGTTGTGTCATATCAACAACCTCTGGAGGAAGAGAATTAAGTCTGTAAGATTCTGCAACAGAGAATTGATAAACTCTGTTATTATCCCCAAAGTAAAATCCATCTTCCGTCATAGGAACACTTGAACGAGCATTGGCATTGTAATAATGGGCATAATACAACTGCCATTTGTATGTCTCAGTTGAAACAAACTGTGCTTTCCATGTACCAGAACTGTCTCCTGCTTTCTTTGTATAAAACATATACTGATTTGTACCAGTAGTTGCTTGACTTACCGTATCACCAGAGGCATCTGACAAGATGAGTGCAATCTGTGTAAAAATATCGACAAAGATAATCCTATGTCCATGCATACGGATAGAACCAACGCTGTTATCTACTTCTGGACGAAAATAAACCTCAGGCCCCATATCACCCGTGTTATATTCTATGCTAGGTGAAACAAGATAGGCCCAACTACTATCCTTTTCACTCTGTCCATCGAGATCGATAAGCTTTTCCACATAATCTGAAAGGATAATCCAGCCAATCTTCCACCAATTCACTTTGCTTGCTTCAGCAGAAGAACTGATATTCTCGTTGTCGGCATAAGCAAAAGTAGTGTTAGAAAAACTTATGCACATAACCAAGGAAAGAGTAAGTGCAACAATCTTACGTGTTAGCTTTTTCATTAAAAGCCCCCCTTCTCTTATAAAACCAAAACAATAATGCAAATGATGGATGCAATAAAAAAGAATACTCCAGCAACCCGCATCAAACCAAGATATAAATCTGTAGGTTCACCGCCTTTTACAGAAAAGAAGTGTTCAATTTTCCATAAAAGTTCCGGCTTAAAAATCATAAAAAAACTTAATAGAAGCAAAAGGATAAGCCATATGTTATCTATGTATAACACTTCCTTTCTGCTAATACTGAAAATTCAAATAAAAAAGCGCATAAGTAGACAAATAATCATGCCTAACTTATGCGCAAATAGAAACAATTTTAATTCTAAGCCTCCAAAGCTGGCAGCGTCGGTAAAAATGCTCCATTATTAAGTTAGGCAACTTAACCTTAAAACAAATCATCGGTCTTACCTCCCAACAATATAAATTTCGACTTTTCACTTTTATTTTATCACCTAAAGCAGAACTTGTCAATGAATTTGTCTAAAATAAGTCGATTTTCTTTTTTGATTATGTGCATTTTTAACTAATAGAAAGAAAGTTGTATTGAGGGCGATTGGTGTTCCTTATTCCATATGTCGGAACTGTATGAAGTGAAAATAGTTTATCCGTTGAAGAGTCACTCCACAGGTTATGCTTGATTCTTTCAAAGTTATGTTTCTATAATATGCATCCGTACTGTCATATTATAATTCACATTATTGGATAATATAAATTGACAAGTATAAGATAAACAGACAAGGAGTCGCTGCCACCCGTAAAACGGGTGGCTCGGGACGCAGGCTTTAAGCCCACTCTACTTGGCCGCGCCTCAAGGCGCTAGCTTTCTCTTTTAGGCTATACTAAAGTTTTTATTTCCCTGGTACAACCGGGGATTTTTTTGCTTCAAGCCGCCAATTAGAACGGCAGCCACAAAGATTTTTCTTTGCGGCTGCCGTTTTCTTGAATTCATCACTTGACAATGTGGCAAAGATCTGATTGAGATTGATGATTTCTCGGAACTCTGCGATCTGGATCCGTCTTACTGCGGATATGAGGCACAGGGGCAGGAAAAATCAGAAGAAAAATAAGCTGGATCGGGCAGTATAGCAGAAAGGAACAGAAAACATGAATACAGTTGATGAAAACAGAGTGGCGAAAAAGAAACAGAGCGGAAAAATACGGAAAAAAGGTCAGATTGACTGGATGATCACGCTGCTGCCGCTGGGACTGATTGCAGCGCTCAGCATTTTGTTTTCCTCCTGCCGGAACAGTCCAACACAGTTCTTGCGAAGGTACGCTTCTTCTTGGGAGATACCTTTGGAGTCTATTATCTTGCAATTGGCCTTGGCGTTTTTCTGCTCTCTTTGTATCTGGCATTTTCAAAATATGGCGATATTGTGTTAGGAGAGCAGGATGAGAAACCGAAATATTCTTTTTTTGCCTGGGGATCCATGATGTTTACGTGCGGCCTTGCGGCAGACATTCTGTTTTATTCTTTTGCAGAATGGGTGATGTATGCTGCTGATCCGCAGATTGAAAAGATGGGCGGAATCCAGGAGTGGGCGGGCGTGTACCCGCTGTTTCACTGGAGTCTGATTCCGTGGGGCTTTTATCTCGTTCTCGCTGCCGCATTTGGGTTTATGCTGCACGTGCGGAAACGGAACCGGCAGCGGTATTCAGAAGCCTGCCGTCCGATTATGGGAAAACAGACGGACGGCATCGGCGGACGGCTGATTGATCTGCTGGCGGTATTTGCACTCCTTGCAGGAACGGCAACGACATTCAGCGTGGCAACGCCGCTGATGGCAAGTGCAATCAATGCATTGTTTCATATCAATCTGGACCGGAACGCAGTGACAATTGTGATTCTGCTGATTACGTGTTTTGTGTACACGTATTCGCTGCTTCACGGCTTCCGCGGAATCGGTTTTCTGGCAAAGCTCTGCATCTATCTGTTTTTCGGGCTACTGGCGTACGTGCTGCTGTTCGGCGGACAGACGCGGTATATTATCGAGACGGGATTTTCATCGCTGGGACGGATGATTCAGTATTTCCCGACGTTGGCGACCGATACCGATCCGCTGCGCGAGACGCATTTTCCGCAGAACTGGACTATTTATTACTGGGCATACTGGATGGTATGGTGCGTGGCGGCGCCATTTTTTATCGGAAGTATTTCCCGGGGAAGAACGGTGCGGCAGACAATCCTTGGCGGATATGGATTCGGCGTTGGCTCCACGATTTTAAGCTTTATCATCCTGGGAAATGAATCGATGGGGATGCAGATGGCGGGAAAAGCGGATTTTATCGCGCGGTATGCCAAAGACGGTGATCTCTATGGAATGATTATCGCCATGATCCAGAAGATCCCGTGTGCATCGCTGGTTCTTGTCGTTCTGCTGCTCACGATGATTGCCTTTTATGCGACCTCGTTTGATTCGATTGCGCTGACGGTTTCCTGCTACAGCTACCGCCGTCTGGAAGAGGGACAGCAGCCATCGAAAGCGATTCAGCTTATGTGGTGCCTTCTGCTGATTCTGCTTCCGATTGCACTGGTCTTTTCCGAAAGCTCTATGAGCAATCTGCAGTCGGTCAGTATCGTGGCAGCGTTTCCGATCGGAATGGTAATTCTTCTGATTGTGGCGGGATTCCTAAAGGATGCCGGAGCATATCTGAAAGAAATAAAGAAGAAATGATTTTTTATGCAGCATGAAAATAGAGCCGGATTTCTATTTGGCGGAAATCCGGCTGTGTGCATTTCAGACAGTGTAGGTCTATACAAACAGTGTACACCCCTGCCGCTTGAACTGTTCGATCTTTTCGTCAATGAGCTCCGGCGTTACACCGAGATGCTCGGCAAGACACTGCTTGCAGAAAAACTGTTCTGCGCCGCGGTTGATAAATTTACGGTGGCGCCGATCTCGTTATGTGTGAGTTCTTTGCCGCACTGCATACAGCGTGCCATCAGAGTTTTACGACCTTTGCACGGTATACTTTTGATGCAAACGGCTCGAGTTCTGTGACAAGGGATGCATTGTTTGCACACAGGTTCTCGCCGGTCCAGACCTCAGTAAGTTCCAGAGTACGGCCAGTGGAGAACGGAAGGCCGATCTCATCCAGATTCATGGCTGCACGCGATTTTTCATCACTGAGATTGAACATGCCGATAGCAAGATTTCCGTTTGCGAGCGCTTTTACATAAATCAGAACGTTGTCATTCCATGCATGGTTTTTCACTTTATACGGCTGACGGCAGAGCGGATCCTGGTTGATGCGGATCATTTCGTCATTCATGAGAATGCGGTGGGTTTCGTCGCTCATCTCGCGGATGTCGCAGCCGATCATCAGCGGGGAGCCAAGGAATGCCCACAGTGCATAGTGTGTCTGATACTGGACATCGCTGCAGCCGGCCAGTCCAACATTTCCTTTTCCATGCATGCCGACGATCAGCATGTCCATATCGTTGAAGCAGCCGACGCCGTTGTACGGATGCAGTTTTTCCTGCTGTGCCACGAGATCTTTGACAGAATCCCAGGTATCAAAGATGTCGCCGGTGGAACGCCACATGGAAGCGCCGGTTTCTTTGATCCACTCATGCGTTTCATCAGCACCCCAGGAGCAGGCAGAGAAGAGAATGTCGCGGCCGCAGTTCTCGAGTGCCAGTCCCATGCGGCGGTACAGATATTTTCCGTGCAGGATCGGGCTGTGGTAGCAGTAGTCGTATTTTAAGAAATCAACATCCCAGGATGCGAAAGTTTCCGCATCGACAAATTCGTGCTCATAGCTGCCAGGGTAGCCGGCACACGTCATGTTTCCGGCGCAGGAATACATACCGAATTTCAGCCCTTTGGAATGAACGTAATCGGCAACGGCTTTCATACCATGCGGAAATTTTTCCGGATCCGGCACAAGACGGCCGTTTTCATCGCGTTCACGTAAGGACCAGCAGTCGTCGATGACAAGATATTCGTATCCTTTATCGCGCAGGCCGCTCTCGGCCATGACATCAGCAGTTTCAAAAATCATTTTTTCATTGATATTTTCTCCGAAGGTGTTCCAGGAATTCCAGCCCATCGGCGGTGTAAGTTTGATCATAGTATTGACCTCCCGTAAGTTTTGATGTACTTTGAGTATAGATGGATTTCCAGAGCAAAACCATGGAATTTTAAGACAAAAGCATGGATTTTTGCTTCATAAAGAATAAAATACGGGAAAAGGAAAGAATATGCTTGTATCAGAAATGAACGGGATCCGGCCTGTCGATGCCGGGCGGCAGGACTGCCATGATCTGCATTCCTGGGGGCCGGGTGTACGGCAGTGCTATATTATACATTATATTATAAGCGGAAAGGGAACGGTTACCTGCGGGAAAAAGACGTACACACTTACCGCCGGACAGAGCTTTTTAATCTGTCCAGAGCAGGTGGTGCAGTACGCGCCGGATGAGAACGAGCCGTGGGAATATGTGTGGGTTGATTTTGTCGGGGAACAATGCCGGCAGATTCTGGCACGGTCGGTACTGAACCCACAGCAGCCGGCGGCGCCGCCTCTCCGTCAGGAAAGGCTTCTGCCGTATTTTGAGCGTCTCTGCCAGATGGAACTCTATCGCCGGAACAGCCAGGAGGCCGTCGGTGTGCTGCTTGCGCTTCTGGGCGTGTACCAGGATCTGGCGGAGCCGCAGCGGGAGGAGAGAAAGAAGGAAGATCCGCGGATCATGGAAGCGATGGCTCTGATTGCCGCAGGGTATCACAGGAGTGAGTTCTGCGCGGAGACAATTGCGCGGAAAATGGCGGTCAGCCGCACAACGCTGAACCGTCTGTTTCAGAAGAAAATCGGCTGGTCACCAGGACAGTATCTGCTGGAATATCGGCTGCAGCAGTCAGAAAAGCTGCTGCAGATGGGGATGACGGTCAAACAGACGGCGCTGTCGTGCGGATTTGAAGATCCCTTTTACTATTCCCGTGTGTTCCGGAAACACTATGGAATGCCGCCGTCGGATTACCGGCTGGAGTTTGCAGAAATTCAGTGAACGGCGGGCGTTACCGCTCGTCGGAGAGATAATTCCGCATAGAGCGCAGGGCGGACTTTTCCAGCCGGCTGACCTGCGCCTGCGAGATGCCGATTTCCCGGGCAACCTCCATCTGGGTCTGCCCCTCATAGAAACGCATGCGGATGATCTGGCGTTCGCGCTCATTGAGACGGGCGACCGCGTCCTGCAGGGCGAGGTTCTGCACCCAGTTTTCTTCTTTATTTTTCTTATCACTTAACTGATCCATGACATACAGGGTATCGCCGCCTTCCGTGTAGACGGGCTCATACAGACTCATTGGGCTTTGGATTGCATCGAGGGCATAGACGATATCCTCTTTTCCAATGCCGATTTCAGCGGCGATTTCCTCGATCGAAGGCTCTTTCTGGTTCTGCTTGAGATAAAGTTCGCGGGCGCAGATGGCGCGGTAGGCAGTATCCCTGAGGGAACGGCTGACGCGGATCGCATTATTGTCACGCAGATACCGCCGGATTTCACCGATGATCATCGGCACGGCATAGGTGGAGAAACGGACGTTTAAGGTCGTGTCAAAGTTATCAATCGCCTTAATCAGGCCGATACAGCCGATCTGAAAGAGATCGTCGGCGTTTTCACTGCTGTTGGAGAAGCGCTTGATCACGCTTAAGACAAGGCGCAGATTGCCCTGAATGTAGCGTTCGCGGGCAGCAGCATCTCCTTCGCGGGCCTTTTTCAGCAGAGTCTCCTTTTCTTCGGCATTCAGTACGGGAAGGCGTGATGTATTGACTCCGCACAGTTCAACTTTATTGATCGCCATGGTATGCATCCTCCTGAAACATGGAACGTATGGTTACCGTTCGTTACTGTTATACGTTCATGATTGGCAGTTGGCGGGACGAATATACGAGAGCCCGGAAAATTTCATAAAGTTTTAGTCCTTGACAAAGCTTTTGGAAAATGATTTCCTGCTATTGTAGAAACGGCGGAAAGTGTGATAAGATAAGGGAAGTGTACGAAATGCGAGGTCTTGTTTTATGATGAGTGGAAAGGAACGAAGAGAAGAGATTCTTCAAAGAATAACAAACAGTAAGACGCCGGTCTCCGGTGCAGCGCTGGCGAAGAGCTGTGAAGTCAGCCGTCAGGTGATTGTCCAGGACATTGCCCTGATCCGCGCTGCCGGATACGATGTGATTGCGACAAACCGCGGCTACATCTGCAGCAGCCCGGTGAGAGAGACGCGGGTCTTTGAGGTGAACCACACGGATGAACAGATGCAGGACGAGCTGAATACAATTGTGGATTTCGGCGGCGTTGTGCTGGATGTGATTGTGCGTCACGAGGTTTACGGAGAACTGCGGGCGGAACTGAATATCAGTTCACGAAATAAGGTGGCACTGTTTATGGAAGAAATCCGGCAGGGAAAATCACGGCCGCTGAAGAATATCACATCAGGGGAACATTTTCATACCGTATCGGCAGACTCTGCGCAGACCCTGGATCTGATTGAAGAGGAACTGCGAAAGAAAGACTACCTGGTGCGGACTGTGAAATAGGGGAAAAAGCCCTTATTTTCACAAAAAACTGTTATTCGAAAAAATTAATTTTTTAAAAAGGTAGTTGACTTTTCTCTTAGGATAGTGTAATATACATGATGTCAGCGGGAACGAGTGATAAACAAAGAGTTCTAAAGCGACAAAGAAATGTGCGTTTAGCTCAGCTGGATAGAGCGTTTGGCTACGGACCAAAAGGTCGGGGGTTCGAATCCTCTAACGCACGGACGGTAACCGTCCTGGTGAAAACCAGGACGGTTTTTTCGTATGCAGAATGAAAAATAAAACAAGCGGCCTTTTGGTCAGCAGCCAGACGGCCGCACTTTTTGAAAAAATCATGGGGAAACAACTTGTACGCTCATTGACACAAGTGAGATACATCTCCTATAATAAAGCCAAATTTAAGATCTCGAAAGGGGACAAGTTATGGCTAAGTTAGTAATTGATGCGAACAGAAAGCTTTCAAAAATCAATAAGGAAATCCAGGGACAGTTTTCGGAGCATCTGGGAAGATGTATTTATGAAGGACTCTATGTAGGAGAAAATTCCGATATTCCGAACGTGAACGGAATGCGTACCGATGTTGTTGAAGCACTGAAAAATATCAAAGTTCCGGTACTGCGCTGGCCGGGCGGATGTTTTGCAGATGAATATCACTGGAAAGACGGTATCGGACCGAAAGAAAGCCGCAAAAAAATGATCAACACCAACTGGGGCGGTGTTGTCGAGGACAACAGCTTCGGTACCCACGAGTTTTTTGAACTCTGCCGTCAGATCGGATGTGAAACCTATATCAACGGAAATATGGGAAGCGGTACTGTACAGGAGATGTCGGAGTGGGTTGAATATATGACATTTGACGGGGTATCTCCGATGGCAGACCTTCGTGCGGAAAATGGCCACGAAAAGCCGTGGACCGTCGATTTCTTTGGCATCGGCAATGAGAACTGGGGCTGCGGCGGAAATATGAATCCGGAATTCTACGGAAATATGTACCGCAGATATCAGACCTTTGTGCGTGATTACGATGGAAACAAAAAGATCCGGAAGATTGCCTGCGGCGCCAATTCGGATGATTATGAGTGGACGCAGGAAGTGATGAAAGCATGCTTCCGCAGAATCTCCCCACAGCAGCATGGCATGATGGATGGCCTGTCGCTTCATTACTATACGGTGCCGGAAACCTGGGATCACAAGGGAAGTGCAACGGAGTTTGCGGAAAAAGACTGGTATAAGACCATGAAAAAGACGATGTACATGGAAGAGCTGATCCGCCGCCACAGCGCCATTATGGATCAGTATGACCCGGACAAAAAGGTCGGCATGATCGTGGATGAGTGGGGTACCTGGTATGATGTAGAGCCTGGAACAAATCCGGGATTCTGTATCAGCAGAATACCATGCGTGACGCACTGGTCGCAGGAATCAACCTGAATCTTTTCAACAAACACAGCGACCGCGTCAAGATGGCAAATATCGCACAGATGGTCAATGTTCTGCAGTCGATGATCCTGACCGAGGGGGAAAAGATGGTCAAAACTCCGACGTATCATGTTTTCGATCTGTATCAGGTACATCAGGAAAATGATCTTCTGGCAAGCTCTCTGGAAACGGAGCAGGTTGGTCTGGAAGATGAATACATGGTTCCGAATCTGACGGAATCTGTTTCGGTAGATGCCAACGGTGTACTTCATATTACGATGACGAATGTGGATCTGGAGAAAGCATATCCGGTAGAGGCGGTACTTCTTGGAAAAGAAGCCGGCGAGATCAAAGCCGAGATCGTAACCGGCCATATGCAGGATAAAAACACCTTTGAAGCGCCGGAGACGGTTGGCGTTCAGGGCTTTGACGGTGTGCAGGCAACAAAAGAGGGAATTTCCTTTACCATTCCGGCGTGCAGTGTGCTTCATATCGCCGTAAAATAGGGAAACCATAAAAACCAGAAGATATCTGGGATGAAAAAAGATTCGGTTCCGGAGGAGTTTGATGGACGGAAATACCAGGATCTGTAAAAAATGCCTGCTTCGTGAGATGGACGAGGCAGGCTTTTTTCAGAATATGTATGATTATATTGCAAGAATTCCGGCGGACGATAAAACGCCGGAGGAGGAATACGAGCGGCGGCTTTCCATCTGTAAGGAGTGTGAAAAGCTGCTGTCCGGCATGTGCCGCATGTGCGGCTGCTACGTGGAGATGCGGGCAGCGATTGCACTGCGGGACTGCCCGGGGAAAAAGTGGTAGCAAAAGAGAAACCCCGCACAGCGGATCCTGTGAAAACAACGGATCTGTTGTGCGGGGTTTTGAGAATCAGCGAAGTCGGTAAGATCAGTTGGGACTTGTTTGCGTCTCCGTTGCGACTTTCGGATCCTTGAAATAGCGGGACAGCTTCGGCACGGAGATGAACAGCGTCAGAAATTCGGCGACCGGAATCGACAGCCACACACCGTTGGTGCCAAGCACGAGCGGCAGAAGCAGCGCGGAGAGAACGATAAAGACGAAGGTTCGCAAAAAAGAAATCAAAGCAGAGGTCTTTCCGTCTGACAGTGCCGTAAAAATGCCGGAGGCGACGATATTCGTACCGCAGAACAGGTAAGCGATGGAGAACAGATATCCGCCGTGGCGTGTCAGTTCAAAGCCGTACGTGCCTTTCTGCATGAAAACGGCGGAAATGACCGGAGAGCCGAAGGCGGCCACAAGTGCGATGATCACAGAGCTTACCACAACGAAGCGGATACTGATGCGGTAAAGCCGGATCAGCCGCTGTTTGTTCCGGCTGCCGTAGTTGAAGCTGAACACAGGTGCAACGCCGATACTGTAGCCGAGGTACAGCGCAACAAAGAGAAACTGTCCGTACAGAATCGCCGTGATGGCGGCAACACCGATTTCGCCCTCAAATTTCAGCATCAGCATGTTGAAAAGGTAAGTGACAACGGCTGCAGAAAGATTGCTGACCATCTCGGAGGAACCGTTGAAGCAGCTTGTGGAGAGCAGGCCTTTGGAAAATTCCGGACGGGTGAAGCGAAGGCCTTTGCGGGCGAAGGTAAAGTATAAAATGCCGGCAACGGCCGGAATGCACTGGCCAAGGCCGGTGGCAAGGGCAGCTCCGGCAACACCAAGATGGAGCGGAACGACAAACAGATAGTCCAGAAGCATGTTGGTAATGCCGGCGGACACCGTAAGGGAAAGTCCGAGTCCCGGGCGCCCTGCTGTTACAAAGAAGGACTGGAACAGCGCCTGGAGAAGACAGACCGGGGCAAAGGAAAGGATCGTCCGCAGATAGGCGGTACCGTAATCCATCAGCACCGGCGTTGCACCGAGCAGACTGCAGATCTGACGGCAAAACAGGTTGCCGAGCACTGCGCCCAGAATACCGATGATCAGTGTGGTAAGGGTAAGGGCAGAAAAGTTACGGTTGGCTTCCTCCTGTTTTTCCTGTCCGATCTTTGCGGCGACAACGGCGCTGCCTCCGGTACCGAACATGATGCCGACGGCAAGAAGAATGCTGACGGCAGGATAGACGATATTGGCGGCGGAAAGCGCCATGCTGTCCACGTACTGTGCGATGAAAAAGCCATCCACAATACTGTAGAGAGACATAAAGATCATCATGATGATCGATGGAAACGCAAACTTCAGCAGAGAGTGGAAGTTGAAATCCTTGGCGAGTGACTGGCTCATAATCAAAAACCTCCTTTTTATGTGTGAAAAGCCTTTTTCAGACACGCTTTAGATGGGAAAGATTTCTTGTGAAAATTTGAATCGTTTGCTATTATAAAGGATAGGGTAACCCTATAGTCAAGTGCAAAAAAGGTGAAAAACAGGAAAAATTCCGAGAGCACATATTCAGGAAAAGGAGTCAGAAATGGGAAAACAGGAGTATTTAAGCGCGGGGCGATTTGCAGCGCTGGTAGGCACGACAAAGGAAACGCTCTTCCATTATGATGAGATTGGGCTGTTCGTACCAAAAAGAAGAGGGACAAACGGCTACCGGTATTATGCGATGGATCAGATGGAAACGTTTGATGTGATCGGAATGCTGCGGGAGCTGGGCATGCCGCTGGCAGAGATTCGAAATTATCTGGAACAGCGAAGTCCTGAAAAATTCGGAGTACTGCTGGAACAGGAGGAGAAGGTGGTGCGCGAAAAAATGCAGCGGCTCCGCGAGATGCAGCGCTGGATTGGGGAAAAGAAGCGGTTTCTGGCACAGGCATCGGCGGAATGCCGTGAGGCGTTTGAAAAAGATCCCTTCTGTCCTGTAGGGATTCATACCCTGCCATTACAGTATCTTGTCACAAATCACAGCGAATCAGCGGATAATCTGGCAGTCAATCAGAAAATCGGAGAGCTCTATGCTTACTGCGGGCAATACGGAAATCGAAGTTCGTATAATGTGGGGTTTGTTCAGAAACGGGAAACACTGGAAACGGGGAATTTTCTGGATTACCGTGATTTCTATCTGATTTTTGATCGTGTGCCGGCGAAAGTGCGATACACGGTTCGGCCGGAGGGAGAGTATCTTTGCTATTATTATAAAGGACCGTGGCAGGGAATTGAAGCGGCGTACCGGAAGCTGTTCCGATATGCCACGGAACAGAAATTTTTGCTGGATGACCGCTTTTATGAGGAATATATGGTGGACGCGCTGACCAGTCAGGAAATGGAACAGTATATTACGAGAATCGCCGTAAAAATTTTAAGATAGACAGGTAGGAGGGGAAAAAACAAGATTTTCACAAACTTTTTTCATTCTCCTCTTGACCATGACGCAACGTCACCCATTATAGTGAGGGTACAACAAGTTGAATTGACATAAAACTGAGACGATAAACACACCAAAAAAGGAGAAAAAGCATGAAAGTATTAGTAACAGGCGGAGCCGGATTTATCGGCGGAAACTTCGTACATCACATGGTAAACAAATACCCGGATTATCAGATCGTAAACCTGGACCTGCTGACCTATGCGGGAAACCTGGAGACTCTGAAACCGGTTGAGGACAAACCGAACTACAAATTTGTAAAAGGTGATATCGCAGACGAAGCTTTCATCATGGATCTGTTTGAAAAAGAGAAATTTGACGTTGTTGTCAACTTCGCAGCAGAGAGCCATGTAGACCGTTCCATCGAGGATCCTGGCATCTTTGTTCAGACCAACGTAATGGGAACCCGTGTACTGCTGGATGCTTCCAGAAAATTCGGCGTAAAGAGATATCATCAGGTATCTACCGATGAAGTTTACGGAGACCTTCCGCTGGATCGCCCGGACCTGTTCTTTACAGAGAATACCCCGATCCACACCTCCAGCCCGTACTCTGCATCCAAAGCAAGCGCAGACCTGTTTGTACTGGCTTACCACAGAACCTTCGGTACCCCGGTTACCGTTTCCAGATGCTCTAACAACTACGGCCCGTATCACTTCCCGGAAAAGCTGATTCCGCTTATGATCAGCCGCGCACTGGCAGACGAAGAGCTTCCGGTATACGGAAACGGTGAGAATGTCAGAGACTGGCTGCACGTATCCGATCATTGCGAAGCAATCGACCTGATTATCCATAAAGGTAAAGTAGGCGAGGTTTACAACATTGGCGGACACAACGAGAGAACAAACCTTCAGGTAGTACAGACTATCCTGAAAGCTCTGGACAAACCGGAATCTCTGATCAAATACGTAAAAGACCGCCCGGGCCATGACAGAAGATATGCAATCGACCCGACCAAGATCGAGACTGAACTTGGATGGAAACCAAAATACAACTTCGATACCGGAATTGCACAGACAATTCAGTGGTATCTGGACAATGAAGACTGGTGGAAACACATCATCAGCGGTGAGTATCAGAACTACTTCGCTGAGATGTACAAAGACCGTCTGTAAGAGAGAAAAGTGAAATGCAAAGGCCGCAAAAAAGCGGCTTTTGCGAAGGAGTGGTGGATATGGATCAATATTATACCACTGGTGAATTTGCCCGGATGGCCCATGTGACCATTCGGACAATTCGCTATTACGACAAAAAAGGGCTGCTGAAGCCGAGCTTTATTAACGAATCCGGTTATCGGATGTATTCGGATGAGGATTTTCTGAAGCTGCAGAAAATTTTATCGCTGAAATATCTCGGATTTTCGCTGAATGAGATCGGAAATATGACGATTCACGATACGAGCGCGGATATTCTGAAGTCATTGAAAATGCAGATCGGACTTGTGCACAAGAAAATGGAAAATCTGGAGCAGATGGAAAAGGCACTGCAGAATACGACACAGATTCTGGAGGAGACGAACCAGATTGACTGGACCGGTATTCTGAACCTGATTCATCTGACCGATATGGAAAAGATGCTGGTGGAGCAGTACAAAACGGGGAAAACCTGAATATCCGTATTTCGCTGCACGAGCAGTATTCCAAAAATAAACAGGGATGGTTTCCGTGGCTTCTGGAACAGATGGATTTTGACGGTGCGCGCCGGATTCTGGAGATTGGCTGCGGAAACGGACAGCTCTGGGAAAATGCGGAGCCATCCGTGCTGAAAGGAAAGTATATCTGTCTGTCTGACCTGTCGGACGGCATGATCCGGGATGCGGCGGAAAATCTGGGAGAAGAAAAGGCATCCTGTTTTGATTTCCGGACACTGGACTGCCAGAAACTTCCGTTTCCGGATGCGGAATACGACCGGATTATTGCAAATCATGTTTTGTTCTATGTCCAGAATCTGTCCCGCGGTCTGCAGGAAATCAGCCGTGTGCTTTCAGATGACGGCGTGTTCTACTGCAGTACGTATGGAAAAGGCCATATGAAAGAGATTACCGATCTGGTACAGGAGTTTGATCCGCAGATCAATCTTTCGGAGGTGGCGCTGTATACTATTTTTGGTCTGGATCACGGAGAAAAGCAGTTAAAGCCTTATTTTGGCAGCGTAGAGAAAAGAATCTACGAGGACAGTCTCTGGGTCGACCGGCCGGAGCCGCTTCTGGACTATATCCTTTCCTGCCATGGAAATCAGAATGAGTATCTGTATCCGAGACAGCGGGAATTCAAAGAATTTCTGGAAAAGAAAATTCAGAAACACGGCGGAATTGCGATCACAAAAGAGGCAGGGGTTTTCATCTGCAGAAAATAACGGGAGAGGCCGACATGAAAATGGAGGTCTCTTTTTTATCCCTCATTTTAGGCAAGTTTGACAAAAATGTTAAAAAATAAATACAGAGTATGTTTTTTGTATTGCCAGAGCTCACAAAAGGATGTATACTAAAGTAGAATGTCTAAGTATGCGTGACTTGAAGAAAGAACACAAAAAGAGGGATAAGGTATGAAGGAATTATTTGATGTACACTGCCATATGGTCCCGGGGGTAGACGACGGTGCAGCTGACCTGGAAGAGTCGCTGGCGATGCTGAAAATGCAGCACGAGGACGGGGTCAGGAAGATTATCATCACACCGCATTATCGGCGGCGGATGTTTGAAACACCGGCAAAAAAGGTACATGAGCAGTTTCTGAAACTGCAGGAAGCGGCAAAAAAGGAATATCCGGATATGTCGCTTTATCTCGGGTGTGAACTTCACTCGAACATGGATCTTCAGGATATCCTGGAAAAACGGAAATATGTGACCATGGCCGGTTCGTCCTATGTTCTGTTGGAATTTTCCGAGGGAGATTCCGCACAGCATATCCGTGAGAGAGTCTACAATGTACTGTCCTGCGGTTACGAACCGATTATCGCGCATGTGGAGCGCTATCAGGCAACGGTAAAGAGCGTCGGATTTTCCAGCGATCTGGTGGATATGGGCGCAAGACTGCAGGTGAATGTGGAAAGTATACTTGGAAAGTATACGTGGGGGGCAAAACGCTACTGCAGAAAACTGATGAAGGAAGATCTGCTCGGTTTTGTCGGCAGCGATTCCCACAACACAAAAACACGTATTCCCAACATAGGAGCAGGCGCTGCCTATGTTTCAAAAAAAATGGGAGAGGCATATGCCGAAAGGATTTTCCACGATAATCCGATGGAAATCTTAAGGGATGCCGGAGAAATCTAAAAAAAGTCAGGAGAAGAAGATGGAAACGAATCAACAGAATCAGGATGAAATTGAAATCGATTTACTGGAACTGCTTCGTGTGCTCTGGAGCAAAATTGGCTATGTGATTTTAGCTGCATTGGCACTTGGCCTTCTGATGGTACTGGTCAGCAAAGTATTTATGAAGCCGCAGTATGAATCGACGACAAAAATGTATGTACTGTCAAAACAGGACAGCAGCAGTACTGTAACAAGTGGAGATCTGCAGGCAAGTTCTCTTTTAACCAAAGACTATGCGGAGCTGATTCAGAGCCGTCAGGTTGTTGAAACCGTTATTGCACAGTTAAATCTGGATCTTACCTATGAGGAGTTTTTGAACAAAATTACTGTTACTACACAGAACGATACGCGTATCCTTTCGATTACAGTAAAAGACGAAGATCCGTATGTAGCAAGCCAGATGGCGGATGCAATCCGTGTAGCAGCAGCAGATCATATTCAGAACGTTATGAACACAGAAGCTGTAAATGTGGTAGATGAGGCGAATATTCCAGATGAGCCGGTAAGCCCAAGTATTAAGAAAAACGGGCTGATCGGTGCAATAGCAGGGGCATTTATCGCGATTGTCATCATCATTATTGTTTATCTGACAAATGACACCATCCAGACCTCCGAAGATGTAGAACGTTATCTGGGTGTCAGTACACTCGGCATAATTCCTCTTGCAGAAGGACAGAAAAAGAGCAAGAAGAAAAACAAAAACGGCCGTGGAAGAAAGAAATAAGGGAGGATACGGAACGTGAATCAGGTAGTAGTAAAACAGGAAAAATCAGGCTATCAGATTGTGGAAGCCTACAAATCTCTTCGGACCAACCTTCAGTTCTGCGGAGAAGATAAGAAAGTAATCGCGGTTACAAGCTGTACACCAAATGAGGGAAAGAGCAGTGTTTCTATGCAGCTCGGCATTTCTCTTGCAGAGAGCGGAAAAAGAGTGATTTTGATCGATGCCGATCTTCGGAAATCGGTTCTTCTTGGAAGAACGAAAACACAGAAATCTGTTCGCGGACTGGCACACTTCCTGTCCGGTCAGGCAACTCTGGAGGATGTCATCTGTTCTACCAATGTAAAGAACTTTTACATGATTTATTCCGGCCCGTTTCCGCCGAATCCGGCAGAGCTTCTGGGGGGAAAGAACTTCCGAAGTCTTTTAAATGCACTTCGTAAAGTTTACGATTATGTGATTGTGGATACTCCTCCGCTTGGAAGTGTTATCGACAGTGCAATCGTTGCAGAAATCTGTGATGGTTCAATCATGGTCATTGAGTCCGGTGTGATCAGCTATCGTTTTGCACAGGAAGTAAAGAGCCAGCTCGAGAGAAGTAACTGCCCGCTGCTTGGCGTTGTCCTGAACAAGGTGGATATGCAGAAACAGGCGTATGGTAAATACGGAAAATACGGTCAGTACAAATATGGAGATTACGGCCAGGAGGAGGACGATTAACTGCCATGAAAAAAGGGATTGTTGCAGGTTTGATTGTCCTGTGCGTGGCGCTAGGAGCCGGTACAGCAGCTGTCGTAGTGACGGACGACCGAAAAGGCCCGGAAATCGAGCTTCCAGCTGATGGGGATGTAACGTATGAGGAAGGCAGTGATACAGCGCCTTTGCTGGAAGGCGTTACTGCAACGGATGAGAAAGACGGAGATGTGACAGATTCGCTGGTGATTGAAAACATTTTCCCGAACGATGACCATACCAGTGCATCGGTTGTCTATGCGGCAAAGGACAGTCACAATAATGTATCAAAAGCAACACGCCGCGTGAATTATAAAGCTGCAGCGGAAGATACCCCGGCGGAAAATGAGTCTGCACCGGCAGCAGAGGAGCCGCAGCAGAATGACACAGAGGGCACAAAAAATGAGACAGATGCGCAGATGGAAATCGAAGCACTGCCGGCGGAAAGCCCAAAACTGTACCTGAATACGTATGAAGTAACAGTGGAAGCCGGAAACGATCTGGACAAAACCAGCTATATCAAAGAGATGACCGATGATGCAGACAGCCAGGAGTCACTCTTTAACCAGATTGAGATCGACGGCGATGTGGATACTGCAGTGCCGGGAGATTACATGCTGACGTATCATGTGACGGACAGCGATGGAAACAGATCAAATGCAGCGGTGCTTACCGTACACGTTCAGTAAGAATAGAAGAACTGCTCTGATGGGGATGCCCGATCGGGGCAGTTCTTTTTTCAAGTTTTTACGGCGCGAGTAAAATTTGACAGCCCAAAATGAGTATGGTAGAGTGAGAAAGAAAGACGGCAGAAGGGGGCAGAGGAGATGCTTCGAATCTGGCAGAAAACAGAAAAACAGAAGCTGGAGCCGGTAGGGATGGGAACGGCGTTCCCCTTTTTAAAGGAAAAGAACCATGTAGTTTCTATCATCGGCGGCGGCGGAAAAAACGACGCTGCTGTACGAGATGGCAGGCTTTTGTGTAAAAAACGATCAGAAGGTACTGGTGACAACTTCGACGCACATTTATCGTCCGCCGAAGGAATGGCATGACCAGAGTCTGGAAGCGGTCGAAAGAAAATTTCGCACAGGCCGCGCAGCGATTATCGGGAGTGCCTGCCGGGATCCGGAAAAGCTTTCCATGCCGGAAACGGAACTATTTGAAGAGGCACGCAAAAAGGCCGATCTGACGCTGATCGAGGCGGACGGCGCAAGGCACCTGCCGTGCAAGGCACCGGCGGAACATGAACCGGCGCTGCTTTCCTCTTCAGATCTTGTGATTGGTGTGACAGGTCTTTCGGCACTGGGACAGCCGCTTGGCAAGGGCTGCTTTCGGGCAGAACGGGCGGCGGAACTGCTTGACTGTACGATGGAACACCATATCACGGAAGAAGATCTGGCACGGCTGATCGCATCGGAACAGGGACAGCAGAAGGATTTGAAAGGCAGAACGTTTTATGCGGTACTGCACCAGTATGAGGAAAAAGAACACCGGGCGGCCGCAGAGAAACTTGTGGAGCTGCTGCGCAGGCAGGGGATCGAGCATGTTCTGGTTACGTGCGCGACAGGAAACAGAAGACAAAGCGGTGAGAACACGAATCCCTGGTATGGGAGAGCAGAGCTTCCCGTGCGTGAAGCGGAAGAAGAGTGGGAACCCGGAGAATAAAACGGAAATAGAACGGAGGAGACAGATGGCGGAATTTACCCATTTTAAGAAAGACGGCAGCGCCGTCATGGTCGATGTCCATGAGAAGCCGGACACGTACCGGGCAGCATCGGCGACGGGAACCATACAGGTAAGCCCGGAGGTATTTGCAGCCGTGCGGGACCATACGGCGAAAAAAGGCGATGTGCTCGGCGTTGCACGGCTGGCAGGTATCATGGGGGCGAAAAAGAATGCGGAGTTGATTCCGCTGTGCCACATTGTGCCGCTGACGAACTGCGAAGTGACATTTACCACGGACGAGAATACAAATTCTATTACGGCCGTGTGCACCACATCATGTGTCGGAAAGACCGGCGTGGAGATGGAGGCGCTGACTGGCGTTTCCACAGCGCTGCTCACGATCTACGATATGTGCAAGGCGATGGACCGCGGCATGGTGATTCGTGATATCCACATTCTGGAAAAGGACGGCGGAAAGAGCGGTCATTATATCTATCAGAAAGAGGAAAAATAAAGCATGGCAGAAAAGAAAGATTTCCCGGTTTTCCGGGTGGGAATTGTAACGTTAAGTGACAAAGGATATCAGGGCGAGCGCGAGGATAAGAGCGGCCCAAGGATCAAAGAGCTGCTTCCGGCGGAGCAGTATGAGGTCGTTTCGATGCGTCTTCTGCCGGATGAGCGGGCGATGATCGAGGAGGAACTGATCCGGCTTGCCGATCTGGAGCAGTGCGATCTTGTCCTCACGACAGGCGGCACGGGATTTTCCATGCGGGATGTGACACCGGAGGCAACTCTGGCGGTATCCGGCCGTGTGGCACCTGGCATCGCGGAGGCGATCCGCGCGGGCAGCATGGCGATCACAAAACGGGCGATGCTGAGCCGGGCAGTGAGTGCAATCCGTCATCGGACGCTGATTATCAATCTGCCGGGAAGCCCGAAGGCGGTGGAAGAGAGTCTTGGATTTGTACTTGATACCCTGCCGCATGCGTTGGGACTTCTGCGCGGAACGGACGGAGAGTGCGGAAGAAGCTGAAAAAAGAGGGAACAGGTAACGATGGAAGAAGAAAAAATTATTTTCTGTAAGAGCGGCGGCTGTACGGCAAAGCTCGGGGCAGGCGTGCTCGAACATATTCTGGAGAAGCTGCCGAAAGGGGAAAAGGATCCGAATCTGCTGGTGGGCTATGACAGCAAAGACGATGCATCCGTCTACCGGCTGACGGACGACCTTGCGATGGTCCAGACGCTGGATTTCTTTCCGCCGGTGGTGGAGGATCCGTACACGTTTGGAAAAATTGCGGCGGCGAATGCCTTAAGCGACATCTATGCGATGGGCGGAGAGGTGCGGACAGCCCTGAATATCGTCTGCTTTCCGGAACAGATGGATCTGAATGTCCTCGGAGAAATCATGCGCGGCGGCGCGGAAAAGGTGCAGGAGGCGGGCGGATCGCTCTCCGGCGGTCATTCGATTGCGGATGACAGTGTAAAATACGGCCTTTCTGTCACGGGAACCGTGCATCCGGACCGGATCTGGCAGAACAATACGGGCCGCGTGGGTGATCTGCTCATTCTGACGAAACCGCTCGGAACCGGCATTCTCTGTGCGGCGCACCGCGTCGGGGAGGAAAACCCGGGTGGATTTCAAAAGGCAGTGGAATCGATGATGACGCTGAATAAGTACGCCTCGGAGACGGCACGGAAGTATAACATTCATGCCTGTACCGATGTAACGGGCTTTAGTTTCCTAGGACATCTGCATGAGATGATGGAGTCGGGCGTGTCCTGCCATATCTGGGCGGATCAGATTCCAGTGTTCCCGGGGGCTGTGGAAGCGGCGGAGGAGTTTCTGATCACTGCGGCAGGCCAGCGGAACCGGAATCATCTGGAGCAGCATGTGACCTTTAAGGATATACCGTTCGGTATGCAGGAGGTGCTGTTTGACCCGCAGACATCGGGAGGGCTTCTGATGGCCGTGGATGCCGTGGATGCAGAAAAAATGCAGAGAAAACTGCTGGAGCAGGGGATTCCGGCAGCAATCGTTGGAAAAATCACAGAGCCGGCAGGAACCGAAATTTATGTGACACAGAGCAGGAAATGGTAAGGCAGGGAGGATGAAAAATGGCAGAGATGGAGAAAAAGACAGTAAACGCAATGGGTGATGTGTGCCCGGTACCGCTGGTAAAGGCAAAAAAATGCGATTGCAGAACTTGCGGGAAGCGGAAAAGTGGAGGTTCTGGTGGATAATGAAATCGCCGTGCAGAACCTGGAAAAAATGGCGCAGCAGAAAGGATATGGCTTTCTGGTAAAAGAGAAGAAAGAAAAAGAGTATCATGTGGAGTTCACCGTATCAGAAACAGAGCCGGCTGAAACAGAAGAGAAAACCGTATGCCTCGTACCGGCGGCAAAGAAAACAAAACTCGTCGTTCTTTCTGCAGACCATATGGGCGAAGGAGCCGAGGAGCTGGGTAAAATTCTGATGAAGAGCTTCCTTTATGCACTGACCCAGCAGGATGAGCTGCCGGATACGATTCTGTGCTACAACGGCGGTGCAAAGCTGACCTGCGAGGGTTCCGAGTCCCTGGAGGATCTGAAAGATCTGGCAGCGCGCGGCGTTGAAATTCTGACCTGTGGAACATGCCTGAACTTCTACGGCATCACCGAAAAGCTGCAGATCGGCAGTGTGACCAACATGTATGACATCGTGGAGCGCATGAGCAGCGCAGACCGCGTGATTAAGCCATGATTTACCTCGATTCGGCGGCAACGTCGCTGTGGCATCCAAAAGAAGCAGAGGAGCGTATGATCCAGGCACTGCGCGGCTGTGGAAATGCAGGCCGCGGTGCACACGATGCGACACTGGATGCGGGCCGCATCGTCTTTGAGACGAGAATGCGGCTGGCAGAGTTGTTTCACGCGGAGAGTCCGGAGCGGATTGCATTTACGTGCAACGATACGGAGGCACTGAACACGGCAATTTTCGGACTCTTCGGGCCGGGGGATCATGTGATCACGACAGTCTGCGAGCATAATTCCGTTCTGCGCCCGCTGTATGCACTGGAAAAACAGGGACTGGAGCTTTCCGTGATCCCGGCGGATGTATCTGGAAGGATCGATTACGATCAGATGGAAGCGGCAGTGCGGAAAAACACGAAAGCGTTTGTCGTTACGCATGCCTCCAACCTGACCGGAAATATCACGGATCTTGCGCGGGTGTGCGAAATTGCGGAACACCATTCCCTGCTTCTGATCGTCGATGCGGCGCAGACAGCGGGGATTCTGCCGATTGATGTACAGAAAAGCGGGATCGACGTGCTCTGCTTTTCCGGCCACAAGGGACTATTAGGGCCGCAGGGAACCGGCGGAATCTACGTCCGTCCCGAACTTTCGATCCGGCCGCTCAAAATGGGCGGAAGCGGAATCCGAAGCTATGAAAAAGAACAGCCTGCGGCGATGCCGGAGCACCTGGAAGCTGGAACTTTAAATGTCCACGGAATTGCGGGACTTCTGGGAGCGCTGGAATATCTGGAGAAGACGGGGATTGAAATGATTTACAAAAGAGAGAGGGAGCTGATGCACCTCTTTCTGGAGAAAATTCAGGGAATCCCGGGACTTACTTTATATGGAACAGACGATCTGCAGCAGCGGGTACCAACGGCGGCATTAAACATCGGCTCCTGTGATTCGGGATATGTCAGCGACTGGCTGTATGAGAACTATGGTATTGCAGTCCGAAGCGGGGCACACTGCGCGCCGCTGATGCACGAAGCACTCGGGACACGGGAGCAGGGAGCCGTGAGGTTCAGCTTTTCCCATGTACTGACGGAAGAAGAAGTCCGGATTGCCGCGCAGGCTCTGCGGGAGTTTGCCGAAGAAGAAATGCAGCAGTGAGAGAGGCGGCAGCCGGCATCCGGGATACAAAAGAAGCTGGAAAAAGGAAGAAACGATATGAGACAGCGAAAAGAAACCTGGATTCTGACGTTTGCGGGGACAACGCAGGCGATGCAGATGGAGCAGTATGCGAGAGCGCACGGCCTGCCGGGAAGGATGATCCCCGTTCCGCGGGAAATTACGGCGGGCTGCGGCCTTTCCTGGAAAGCAGCGCCGGAAGAGGGAAAAGAAATCCTTGCGGCACTTCAGACGGCGGGACTTGCCTATGAGGCGGAGTACCGTGTGCTGTTGTAGAGGTGTGAAGGTGGAAAATGGAAGAAAAAGAAGAAACATTACGACAGAAGCTGCGGTACGACATGCGGCTGCGCGTCAGCCGGACGGATCATGCCTTCGGTCCCGGTGTGGCGGAGCTGATGGAGCATGTGGAAGCAACCGGCTCCCTTTCGAAGGGCTGCAAATGCATGCAGATGGCGTACTCGAAGGGATGGAAAATCTTAAAGCGCGCCGAGGAGGATCTCGGCATCCCGCTGGTACAGGGCAACCGGGGCGGCAGCAACGGCGGCCAGACGGTACTGACCCCGGAGGGAAAAGAATTCCTGAAGCGGTACCGGAAGTTTGAACAAGAAGTCCGCGCAGGCGCCGATGCGTCGTTTCAGAAGTGGTTTGGAACAGAAGAAAATAACATTTTTTACGGGGACACGTTGACAAAACGGGTCCTTTCCTGTATTTTTATTAATGGAAAAAGCGTTATTCTCGAACAAGAATAACGAAGCAGGCCGCGAAAGACGGAAGAAAACGGCTGCTGCTGAAACGAAAGAAGGAAGACAGCGAAGATGAAAAAGAAAGATCTGATCGTGGTACGGGGAGCAGGAGATCTTGCAACCGGTACGATCCATCGTCTGAAAAAAGCGGGCTTTCGTCTGCTGGTTCTGGAAGCAGAGCACCCGGCGGCGATCCGGCGGCAGGTGGCTTTGAGCGAAGCGGTATATGCCGGCAGTGCCAGGGTAGAGGACGTGGAAGCCGTGCGCATGGACGTGGATCTCGCAGAGAAAAAGACCGGAAAGAACTTCTGGAACAGGAAATGGAACGGATCTGGAAGAAAGATGGTGTTCCGGTGCTCGTGGATCCGGCGGGACTAAGCATTGCAGCACTTCGCCCGGCCGTCGTGGTCGATGCGATTCTGGCGAAGAAAAATCTCGGGACGACAAAAGAGATGGCGCCGCTTGTGATTGCCCTCGGACCGGGCTTTACGGCAGGAGAAGATGTGGATGTTGTAATTGAGACGAAGCGCGGTCATAATCTTGGACGCGTGATCCGAAGCGGAAGCGCGGTTCCGAACACTGGCATTCCGGGCATCATCGGCGGGTACGGAAAAGAGCGTGTGATGCATGCACAGGCGGAAGGTATTCTGCGGAATGTGGCTTCGATCGGAGACATTGTGGAAGCCAGGGCTGTGATTGCAGAGATTGAGACAGAAAACGGGACGGTACCTGTGGAAGCATCTCTCTCCGGTCTGCTGCGCGGGCTGATCCGCGACGGCTATCCGGTGACGAAGGGATTTAAGATTGCGGACATCGATCCGCGGCAAGAAGAACTGCAGAACTGCTTCACGATTTCCGATAAGGCGCGGTGCATCGCCGGAAGCGTGCTGGAAGTGATCTGCGGGGAACTGGAATAGATTCAAATAGAAAAAGTGAGGCGTTTCAGATGAAACTGATGAAAACAGAAGACGCGGTAGGCCAGGTGCTCTGCCACGATATTACACAGATTATCAAAGGTGTGACAAAAGATGCGGTATTCCGCAAAGGCCACATCATTACAGAAGAAGATATCCCGGTGCTGTTAAGTGTCGGAAAGGACAACATTTACATCTGGGAAAAGGACGATACAATGCTGCATGAAAATGAGGCGGCACAGATTCTTTACGATATGTGTAAAAACGATCACATGCATCCGTCCGATGTCAAAGAAGGAAAAATTGAACTGATCGCGGACTGCGACGGTCTTTTGAAAGTGGACCGCGAGAAGCTGAAAAAGTAAACAGCCTCGGCGAGATGATGATTGCGACGCGCCACGGTGATACATACGTGAAAAAAGGCGACAAACTGGCGGGGACGAGAATTATTCCGCTCGTCATCAAAAAAGAGAAGATGGAGACGGCACAGGCAGTCTGTTCCGACGGGCCGATCCTGACCTTAAAGCCGTTCACAAGAAAAATTTGCGGTTCTGACAACGGGAAATGAAGTGTATTACCATCGGATCGAGGACACCTTCACACCGGTTATCCAGGAAAAGCTGGCAGAATTCGGCGCGGAGATGATCTTTCATGAGGTTTACGATGATGATGCATCGAAGATCACAGACGGATGCCGACGCGCGATGGAAGCGGGTGCCGATCTTGTCTTCTGCACCGGAGGAATGAGTGTGGATCCGGACGACAAGACGCCGCTGGCGATCAAAAATACCGGAGCACGCATCGTTCTTACGGCGCGCCGGTGCTGCCGGGAGCCATGTTCCTTCTGGCGTATGCCGAAAACGGAACACCGATCGTCGGCCTGCCGGGATGCGTCATGTATTCGAAACGGACGATTTTCGATCTTGTCCTGCCGCGCCTCATTGCAGATGATGAGGTGACAGCGGAGGAGCTGGCCGGTCTTGGCGAGGGCGGTCTCTGCCTGAACTGCAAGGTCTGCACCTTCCCGAACTGCGGTTTTGGAAAAGGCAGATAAACGATGAAGGATCAGTATGACAGAACGATAGATTACCTGCGGATTTCCATCACGGACGCGTGCAATTTGAGATGCCGGTACTGTATGCCGGAGAGTGCGGCGGGCTGTGCACTGGAGCAGGCGGAACAGAATCCACCGCTTACCGTCGAAGAGATGCTGAAGATTGTGCACGCCGCGGCTGGGCTTGGCATCACGCATTACCGGATTACCCGGAGGGGAACCGCTGGTAAGAAAAGAGTGCGTGGAGCTGGTGCAGAAAATAAAGCAGTGCCGGGCACCGCATCCGTTGGGATCACGACGAATGGCGTGCGCCTGGCATCGTGTGCGAGGGATCTGAAGGCGGCCGGCTGTGACAGTGTGAATGTGAGCCTGGATACCGTGGATGCGGCAGAGTTTGCGGCGCTTACCGGACGCGATGCTCTGGAGCAGGTAAAGCAGGGCATCTGCGCGGCCAAAGAGGCGGGTCTTTTAGTGAAGCTGAATGCGGTGCATCGAAAAGAACTGCATGCGCAGGAACTGATTGAATTTGCAGAGCAGGAAAAAGTCCCGGTGCGGTTCATCGAGGTGATGCCGGTGGGCGCCGGAAAATCGTACGTGGGTCCGTCGAATGAGGCGCTGAAAACAGAGCTGGAACAATGGTATGGGGCATGTACGCCGGACCAGGAAAAAGAAGGAAACGGTCCTGCGGCTTATGTGCGGTACGAAAAGCTGTCGATGCCCGTCGGCTTTATCAGCGCGATCCACGGAAAGTTCTGCGGAAGCTGCAACCGCATACGGCTGACAAGCCGCGGCTTTTTAAAGCTCTGTCTCTGCTATGAGAACGGCGTGGATCTGCGGGAGGTTCTGCAGAACGGAACGGCGGCGGATCTGCGGGATGTGATGGCACAGGCAATCTTAAAAAAGCCGATGGAACACTGCTTTGAGCGGTCGAAGGATATGACAGAGCACCACCTGATGTCCGGTATCGGCGGATGAAATGACGGCGGTTCGAAAAGAAGAGGAAACAAAAGAAATGGGAAAAATCATAGGAATCTGTATCAGTGAAAAACGGGGAACGGCAAAGCACGAGGTGGAAACGGCGAAGCTGGTGGAAGACTGGGGCATCGAGGGCGATGCACACGCCGGGCACTGGCACCGCCAGGTGAGCCTTTTGTCGTATGAAAAAATAGAAGCCTTCCGTGCAAAGGGGGCGGATATTCCGCTCGGCGCCTTCGGGGAAAACCTGATCGTGGAAGGATATGATTTCCGGAATCTGCCGGTCGGCACGCGGTTTTCCTGCGGGGATGCGCTGCTTGAGATGACGCAGATCGGAAAGGAGTGCCACAGCCACTGCGAGATTTTCAAACGCATGGGTGAATGCATCATGCCGCGGGAGGGCGTTTTCGCGGTGGTGCTGCGCGGCGGCACGATTCAAAAGGGTGACACCATCGAACTGGTGACGGAAAAGTAGAACAGAGATCAGACACAAGGAGAGGAAACATGGACGAACTTTACCGGAAACTGCTTGCACAGCTGGAAGAGGGACAGGACACGGTTCTTGCCTTTATCACCGAAGGGGACGGCTCCATTCCGCGCACGACGGGCGCCTATATGCTGGTCGGCCGGGAAGGACGGATTTTCGGAACTATCGGCGGCGGAAACCTGGAATATCAGGCGGTTCTGCATGCGCAGGAGCTGGTGCAGGAGAAGAAAAGTGAATACAGAGAATACGATCTCGGAACCGGAGAGGGGAAGGGGCTTGGCATGGTCTGCGGCGGCAGAGTGAAGGTGTACTTCTATTTTATGAATGGAGCGCACGGCGAAGCAGAAAGTCTGGCGCAGGCGCTTGCGGCGCAGGAGCAGTACCGCAGTTACTGGATTTTTTTTGCGCTGGACGGAACCGGCATCCGCGTGCTGGAAAAAGAAGCGTGGGAAATGCTTCCGGCGGCACAGGAAAAAGCGGGCCACTGCCGGATTCTGGAACTGGACGGGAAAACGTATTACGCCGAGGAATTCTGCTACGACGGAAAGGTTTATCTGTTCGGCGGCGGCCATCTGGCCCAGGAACTCGTTCCGGTGCTGCATCATCTGGATTTCTGCTGTATCGTACTCGATGACCGGGAGGAATATGTGGACAAAGCATTGTTCCCGGACGCCGGGCAGACCATGCTGGTGGATTTTACGAAACTGGACGAGATTCTTTCGATCCGGAAAAATGATTATCTCGTGATTGTGACACGCGGCCACCGGTGCGATGCGGATGCCGAGGCGTTTGCGCTTCGCACCGGCGCATCGTACATCGGTGTGGTGGGAAGCCGCAGAAAGACAAAGTATGTGCGCGAAAAACTGGAAGCGCAGGGTTTTACCGGAGAACAGCTCGACAGTGTCTATGCCCCGATCGGAATCGAGATCGGAAGCGAGACGCCGGCGGAGATTGCAATCAGCATTGCCGCACAGCTCATTCAGATCCGGTCAGCAAAAACCGGAAAACGAAAAGGTGCACATCCGGCGCTTCATACGTAAAGATACAAAATGAGGAGTCAATTATCATGAAAAAGAAAACCGTATCCATTCTTCTGATGGCAGCTATGGCACTTTCTCTTGCCGCATGCGGATCTTCCAATTCCACAGATTCTTCCAGCAAGAGCAGCTCCAAGGCAGAGAGCACATCTGCATCCAGCGCTTCTTCGGAAGCAGAGAGCGCATCCAGCGCCAAGAGCACAGCAGACGGCGAAGTATTTGACGATACCACCGTCACCGTATTTGCCGCAAAGAGCCTGAACTCCGTAATGGAGACGCTGATCAGCGAGTACAATAAGACCCAGCCGAATGTCAAACTGGTTGGAAGCTATGACAGCTCAGGAACCCTGATGACACAAATCGAAGAGGGTGCATCCTGCGACGTATTCTTCTCCGCAGCAGCAAAACAGATGGATCAGCTTGAGGGTGAGAATCTCCTGGTTGAGGGAACCCGCCACAACATCGTAAACAATCAGGTCTGCGTTGTAACCTATGAGGGAAGCAATACAGAAGTTACGGGCCTGGAGGATCTGAACAAGGCATCCAGCATCGCACTGGCAGACGGTTCCGTTCCGGTTGGAAAATACACAAGAGAAGCACTGGTCAATGCAGGCATTCTGGAGAAAGCAGACGACGTATCGGCCATCACAACCCAGCAGGTTTCCGAAGCGCTCGGCGGCGTGGAAATCAATGAATGCGCAAACGTAGGAGCTGTTACTTCCGCAGTTGCAGAGGGATCCAACGAGGTTGGTACCGTTTATTATTCCGATACCTACGGTCTGGAGGACCGTCTGAAGGTTCTGCAGGTCGTTCCGTACGATCTGACCGGAAATGTCATCTACACGGCAGCACAGGTTGTCAACAAAGAGGCAGATGAGACCGAGCAGGCAGCAGCGAAAGACTTTGTAGAGTTTCTGACTTCCGATGAGGCAGCCGCCATCTTCCGGAATTATTACTTTGATACAGAGGTAGAATAAAAAGAAGATCCCACAAAAAACAGCAGGGATTTGGAATCACCGTCCGAAAAAGAAAGATTTCGTTTCTACGGACGGTGGTTTTGCATCAGAGAAAATCCGGGCAGGATGCGTGATGCAGGTATGCAGGGCTGCCGTGGATAGAAAGGAAATGTTATGCAGGAAATACTGGATTTTTTACAGTCACTGGACTGGAGCCCGCTTGTCATTTCGATCAAGACCGGTATTGTGGCGACGATTCTGTCCTTTTTCTTTGGTATTTTTGCCGCGCGTGCGGTGATGAAGCTGCGTCCCGGCGCGCGTGCCGTAATTGACGGCTTTCTGACACTTCCGATGATTCTGCCGCCGACCGTTGCAGGCTTTTTCCTGCTTCTGATTTTCAGCCTCCGCCGTCCGTTTGGTGCTGCACTGTATGAGAATTTCAGTATCAAGGCAGTACAGACATGGCTTGGCTGTATTCTGGCGGCAACGATTATCGCGTTTCCACTGATGTACCGCAATACGAGAGCGGCATTTGAGCAGGTGGATACGAACCTGATCTATGCGGCGCGGACGCTTGGTATGTCGGAGTGGAAGATTTTCTGGAAAGTGGTCATCCCATCGGCAGGTCCCGGCGTGCTCTCCGGTACGGTGCTGGCATTTGCAAGGGCGCTCGGTGAGTACGGCGCGACGTCGATGCTGGCCGGAAATATTCCGGGAAAGACGGGTACCGTTTCCCAGAAAATCGCAATGGTGATTCAGGACGGGGATTATAAAACGGCGGGTTTTTGGTCTGTTGTCGTACTGCTCGTCGGATTCCTTGCGATGACGGCAATGAACCTTCTGGGTAACCGGAGAAAGAAAAATCAGAAACAGTGGTAGAGGATAAAGAATGGCGCTTGAAGTAGATATTACGAAAAAGCTGGACGGATTTTTTATGCATATGCAGTTCCGGGCGGAGCGGGAGATTTTTGCGATTCTCGGCGCGTCGGGCTGTGGAAAAAGCATGACCTTAAAGTGTATCGCCGGAATCGAAAAGCCGGATGAAGGGCGGATTGTCCTTGACGGCAAGGTGCTGTTTGATTCGGAGAAAAAAAATCAATCTGCCGCCGCAGAAGCGGAAAGTCGGTTATATGTTCCAGGATTACGCCCTGTTTCCGCATATGAATGTTGTGCAGAATATTGAGGCAGGCATGGGAAAACGGCCGGACCGGAGCCGGACGGAATCGTTGATCCGCCAGTTTCAGCTGGAAGGGCTGGAGAAAAAGATCCCGGGACAGCTTTCCGGCGGACAGAAACAGCGCGTCGCGATGGCACGGATGCTCGCAGCAGAGCCGGAGCTGATTCTGCTCGACGAGCCGTTTTCAGCGCTCGATACCTATCTGAAATGGCAGTTGGAGCAGGAGATGTACAAACATCTGAAGGAGGCCGGAAAACCGGTCATCTTCGTATCACACAACCGCGATGAGGTGTACCGCCTCTGCGATACGGTCAGCTGTATGAACCGGGGAAAGATGGAAGTCATGGAACCGCTGAAGGAATTTTTCCAGAATCCGAAGACGCGCACAGCGGCAATTTTGTCGGGCTGCAAGAACATTTCGGCGGCCGAGCGGGTGGATGCGCACACGCTGCGGGCCGTGGACTGGGGCGTAACGCTGCACGTAAAGGAGCGGGAAATTGCAGACGATATCCGCGCAGTCGGCATCCGGGCACATTTTCTGGCCACAGTAGAAAGGCCGGGTGAGGAAAATGTATTTCCGGTCAACGAATCCGAAATCTGGGAAGATCCGTTTGAATGGAACATTTCGTTCCGGAAGAATGCCGAATGCAGCTGGCTGCAGTGGAAGATCGCAAAAACAGACTGGAGCCCGGAAATGGGGATTCCAAAGGAGCTGTATCTGAAGGAGGAAGATATTCTGCTGCTGACGGATTCCTGATGCTGGTGTGACAGATTTGGATAAAAAAAGATTGTTTTCGAAATCGTGATCGTGTTTCGAAAACAATCTTTTTTCATCGTTTACAGATTCATTACATGGTGATCCAGCCGAATGCATTTGCCACGGAACTGAACAGAATGATCAGTGCAAACGCCGGGCAGAGATACTGGATCATGACAAGAAAGATTTTCTTTCTGCGGAAGCGGCTCTCACCGTGGATGATTTCTTCCTCGATTTTTGCCACACCGATGACTCTCGAAACGAGAAGACAGGTGGCAATGGCAGCAATTGGCATCATCACGGAGTTCGTCAGGAAGTCGAAGAAATCCAGGAACTGCATGCCAAGAATGGTGACGGAGGAAAGCGGTCCGTAGCCAAGGCAGGAGAGCGTTCCGAGCGCAATCATGATAACGCCGATCAGAACGGTCGATTTTTTACGGCCCCAGCCGAGCTCATCCTCAAAGGTGGAAACGGCGCTTTCTGTCAGTGCGATGGAGCTGGTCAGTGCGGCAAACAGCACCAGAAGGAAAAACAGAATACCGATCACAGTGCCAAAGCCCATATTGGCGAATACCTTCGGGATGGTGATAAACATCAGGGAAGGTCCTGCCTGCAGGGTATCCGGATTTCCGCCGGAGAAGGCAAAGACGGCAGGAATGATCATCAGGCCTGCCATGATCGCAATGGCAGTGTCAAAGATTTCGACGTTGCGTGTGGAATCCTCAATCGAGGTGTCTTTTTTCATGTAGGAGCCAAAGGTGATCAGAATACCCATCGCAATCGAGAGGGAGTAGAACATCTGTCCCATGGCGGCAACAACGGACATCCATGAAAAGTTTTTGAGGTTCGGAACAAGGAAATACTTCACGCCTGCCAGTGCGCCAGGTCTTGTTACGGAATAAACGGCAATGATAACGGAAAGGACGATCAGAATCGGCATCATCACCTTGGAAACGCGTTCAATGCCGTTTCGCACACCGGCGTAGATGATGGCGACCGTAATAAGGCAGAAAACGGCAAAACAGAGCTCTGTGGAAACTCCGTTTGAGATGAAGCCGGAAAAATAGCCGTCCTCTGCGAGCAGGGTACTGTTGCCCTTCACGTATTCGATCAGATATTTGATGACCCATCCTCCGATGACAGAGTAGTATGGAACGATCAGAATCGGGATAATGGCGTTGATCCAGCCCCCGGCGGAAAGCCATTTCGATTTGCCGAACGACTGGAAAGCGCCGACCGGGCTTTTTCGTGTCATGCGTCCGATGGCGGACTCGGCAACGATCATGGAGTAGCCGAAGGTGAGCGCCAGCAGGATATAAATGAGGAGGAAAATTCCTCCGCCGTATTTTGCTGCGAGGTAGGGAAAACGCCAGATATTTCCAAGTCCGACGGAAGCGCCTGCTGCAGCCAGCACGTAACCGATTTTGCCGGAAAACGAGCTGCGGGATTTGTTGTGTTTGTTCATAGAGTTCCTTCCTTTTGTGTGTTACAAAAATTTTGGGTTTATGGTCAGCTCTTGAAGATTTTTTATGCTGACACCATAAAGAAGATTGTAACATTATTGGGAAGGAAAGTCACTACTAAATTTTTATTTTTGCTGTCCGGCAGGGATTCCCCGGCCAGTTCCGCCATCAGCTCCGGCACGGTGGTCATGTGATCGAGACGCCATGCATTTTCTCCGCAGAAAAGGAGAGCGTTGTCGGTATCGCCATCGGCAGCGCGGGTCAGGGCAGTGGTAATACAGTAGGGAATGGAGGCTTTGTCGCATTTTTTGAGGCACTGGTAGCAGTGTGAGATTTTTTCCCGTTCCTGTTCGCGTTCCGTCAGAAACGGATTGCGGATTGCGCGGCCCGGCATGCCGACCGGACTGTGCATGATCGTGATATCTTCTTTTTTGCATTCAGGTATGCCTGTTTGTAGCGGGGATCGGCATCGCATTCTTCCGTGACAACGAAACGGGTAGCCATCTGGACGCCTGCGCAGCCAAGCGACAGATAGTGAAGGATATCCTCATGGGTGTAGACGCCTCCGGCAAAGACGACGGGGATGGTACAGGCATATTTTTCTTCGTAGCCATGTACAATCTGCAGAATTTCCCGGATTTCGTCATCGTAGCCGCGCCGTGCTGTTTCTTCCACGGTTTCGGCGGAGTAGCCCAGATGGCCGCCGGCCGCGGGACCTTCGATGACAACAAGGTCAGGGACGCGGTGATAGTGATTATCCCAAAGCTTCAGAAGAACTTTGGCAGTCCGGGGCGGGGAAACGATAGGGGCGAGCTTGATGGAGCTTCCCGCTGTGTATTTTGGCAGATCAGTCGGGAGACCAGCTCCGGAAATGATGAGATCGGCTCCGTTTTCGATACAGCAGCGGACGTATTCCTCGTAGTGGGTCAGGGCGCACATGATATTGACGCCGATGATGCCGCCGTTTGAGATTTCTTTGGCACGGCGGATGTGGAAGGCGAGGGCGCGAAGATTGGCGCTTAAGGGATCACGCGCGAATTCCGGATCGCGCCAGCCGGGCTGGGCGGCGGAGATGACGCCGATTCCGCCGGCTTTGGCAACGGCACCTGCTAGGGATGAGAGACTGATGCCGACGCCCATTCCGCCTTGGATGATGGGGTATCTGGCAACTAAATTTCCTATTTTTAATTCTGGAAGCATATAAATTCTCCTTTGTGGTAGGAAGGACGACCTCAAGCCAGTCGCCGCGCCGTGGAGCGTCTTCCGGGCAGGCGCGGTTTCGGAGGCCGGGAAACTCTAAGTCCATGAAATTTTGCTAAAAGCGCTTTCGAAAACGGCAAACTCGCTGCGCTCAGACAGTGCCGTTTTTGAAAGCAACGCAAAATTCCATAGACTAAGAGTTTGCGGGCCTCCTGCAAATGCGCCTGCCCAGAAGATGCTCCATGGCGCGGCGACTGGCTTGAGGTCTGGTTATTGGTGACGAATAAATAGAATAAATATGTGATGTAAAATACTTTAGCATGTGGTTTTTAAAACTAGATATATAATACTTTGAATATCAAAGTATGTCAAGAGGGAAAATGAAAAAGGTGATTGCGGGGGTGGGGAGGTGTGGTAGAGTGGGTGGTAGAAAGTAAATTTGAGACAGGAGGATATGGGACATGTTAAGGGATCTGGTGTTGAAGAACAGGAGTTATCGTGGTTTTGATGAGTCGGTGAGGATTTCGCGGGAGACGTTGGAAGGGTTTGTGGATTGTGCGCGGCTTTGTCCTTCGAGTGTGAATAAGCAGCCGTTGAAGTATTTTCTGGCGTGGGAGCCGGACGAAGTGGAGAAGGTGCAGGGTCTGACGAAGTGGGCGCGGGCGCTGCCGGATATGGTACTGCCGCATCCGGGAAAACGGCCGACGGGTTTTGTTGTGATCTGCCAGGATAAGAGGATTGATGAGAATCTGAACCGGTATCAGAAGGATGTCGGGATTGTGGCGCAGACGATGCTGCTTGCGGCTGTGGAGCAGGGGCTTGGCGGCTGCATGATCGGGAATTTTCAGGCGGGCGAGGTGATGGAAGTGCTTGGACTGCCAGAGGAGATCCGGCCGCTTTTGATTGTGGCGTTTGGAAAACCGGCGGAGGAGATTCATCTGGTAGATGTGCCGGAGGATGGGAATACGAATTATTACCGGGATGAAAATGATGTGCACTATGTGCCGAAGAGAACGCTGGCGGATGAATTGCTGAACTGAAGATAGAAACTGAAGATAGAGCCGGAAAATTCCGGAAAAATGTCGGATGAACCGTCCTAAAAAGTTAGATCTAAAAAGTCTGATTTCTTGGGGCGGTTCAAAGAATCCGGCATTTTTTTACTTTACAGGAAATTTCGTTGAATTTTCCTGTAAAGTAAAAAGCCCTCCGGGCAGGATCGCACTGCGGCGGAGGGGAAAGGAAAGCACAGGCTCTTATTAGTTTCGGTGTAGCCCGAAAAAGGGAAAATGTCCCATACTTTCTGGCAATCCGGGGAGATGTCTGGTGGGCAGGAAATGGTGCAAATAAAGATGTTTTTTCCTGCAAAACAGAACCTTTTTTCTCGAAAGGGATCATGATAAAATGAGAAAAAATGGGGGAATTTTCAAAAATAAGATGGAGGATATTGAAATGAAAATTTATCACGCACAGGTGAATCATCTGGAAAATCCAATGGGGTTCCGAATGGAGAGAACGGTCTTTTCCTGGAAAGTGAAAGACGCGGAAGGAAAAAAACAGAGCTATGCGAGAATCCGTGTAGCATCGGATGCAGCGATGGAGCATCTGCTGTTTGATTCCGGAGAGGATGATAAGGCGAGCAGTCTTTTCTATCCGGTGAAGCTGGATCTGGAGCCGAGAACGCGGTATTACTGGAACGTGGAAGCGGGCAGTGATGCCGGGGAGACGGCGGTGAGTGAAGTACAGTTTTTGAGACCGGAAAACGGAATGAAGCATGGACAGGAAAATGGATTTCCTGTGACAGTAAGGAGAACCGTCATCCATATTTTGAAAAAGAAATTGTTCCGGCAAAAGAGGTAGCGAAGGCCAGGCTGTATGTCTGCGGACTTGGACTGTATGAGGTGTATGTGGATGAGAAGCGTGTCGGGGATGAGTACCTGACGCCGTACAGCAATGATTACAATGAATGGGTACAGTATCAGACGTATGATGTGACAGAGGAGGTTTCAAAACAGGGAATGCTCCGTGTGCTGCTTGGAAACGGCTGGTACAAGGCGCGGTTTGGATTCAGTGCGTTTGAGGACAAGGGATTTTACGGCAATGAGTGGAAGCTGATTGCGGAGCTGCATCTGACGTATGCGGACGGTTCGGAAGAGGTGATTGGCACGGATGAATCGTGGCAGGTGCGGCGCAGTAAAATTGCATTCTCGAATCTTTACGACGGTGAGCACCGGGACGACACGCTGTCGGAACTGCCATTGGAGAAGGCGGTTTTTTGTGAGGCACCAAAAGGAGAACTGACGGAACGCATGAGCCTTCCGGTGACGATTCATGAGACGTTTGAACCTAAAGAACTGCTTCATACTCCGGCCGGCGAGCTGGTCTTCGATATGGGGCAGGAGTTTACGGGAATTTTCAAGCTGCATGTCAACGTGCCGGCAGGAACCAAAATTCATGTTCAGACAGGTGAGATTTTGCAACGCGGCAATTTCTACAATGACAATCTGCGGAGTGCAAAATCCGAATACATCTATATTTCCGATGGAACCGAAATGGATCTTGTGCCGCATTTTACGTTCTACGGCTACCGTTACGTGAAGATCGAAGGCATTCCGGATCTGAAAAAAGAGGATTTCACGGGTCTTTCTTATTACAGCAACATCACAGCGACAGGCTGGATGAAAACAGGAAGTGATTTGGTCAATCAGCTCATCAGCAATGTGCGCTGGGGCTTAAAGTGCAATTTTGTGGATGTTCCGACCGACTGCCCGCAGCGTGATGAGCGCATGGGATGGACGGGTGATGCGCAGGTGTTCTCGCCGACGGCGATGTATCTCGAAGATACGTATGCATTCTATGCAAAATACCTGTACGACATGGCAAAAGAGCAGAGCGTGCTCGGCGGAAAGGTGCCGCATGTGGTGCCATCGTGCGGCATCGAGGATGCAGCGTGTGTCTGGGGCGATGCGGCGTGTATCATTCCGTGGAATCTATATCTGTTTTACGGGGACAAGAGCATTCTGGAAGATCAGTTTGTGAGCATGAAATCGTGGGTGGACTACATCACGAAAGTGGATGGGGACAACCATGGCTGGAGATATGTATTCCACTTTGGCGACTGGCTGGCGCTTGACAATCCGGTGCAGGGCGCTGAGCAGGTCATGGGTGCAACGGACGAGGAGTTTATTGCAAACCTGTATTATGCGATCAGCGCAGGAATCGTGGCAAAAGCGGCCGGTGTGCTGGGATACCGCGAGGAGCAGGAGAAGTATCAGAAGCTGTCCGAGGAGCAGTTTGATGTGGTACAGGAAGAATATTACAGCGCAACAGGCCGCTGCTGCATCAAAACACAGACGGCGCTGCTGCTGACGCTGAAATACCATCTGTCAAAGAACGAAGAGCTGACAAAACGGCAGCTTCTGAAGCTGTTTGAGCAGAGTAACCACAAACTGAAGACGGGATTTGTCGGAACACCATTGCTGAACAATGTGCTCACCGACAACGGCATGAATGATCTTGCCTACGAACTGTTGCTGAACGAGGAATTTCCGGGTTGGCTTTATGAGGTTAAGCTTGGTGCAACTACCGTCTGGGAACGCTGGAATTCCCTTCTTACGGACGGTACGATTTCCGGCATCAGCATGAACAGTATGAACCATTATGCTTACGGCTCCATCCAGGAATGGATGTTCCGTCACGTTGCCGGCATCAACACGATGGAATCCCATCCGGGTGCCAGGACCGTACAGTTTGCACCGACGCTGAACTGGGATTTGAGGTATGCAGAGGCAAAATATGATTCTGCATCGGGAATGTACAGCATTCGCTGGGAGCTTTCCGACAAAGAGCACGTGACCATCACCATGGATGTTCCGTTCGACTGTACCGCAGAGGCCGTACTTCCAATGGTTGCCAAAAGTGAAAAAGAAGCGGTTGCAGAAGTGCTCGGATCAGAAGAAAACGGTAGATACCTGCTGGAGCCGGGACACTATGAGGTAAGCTATCAGCTTTCCGATTGGAAAGAAAAAACGGCAGTATGTGTGGAATAAAACCGCAGTTTTTTTCAAAAAATAAGAAGCGAGGTGAACGCTGCAATTTTGCAATGGGACAAAATGAGAAAATTGTTCCAATTATTATGAAAAGAATGTAAATAAAAACAAATAATTTGGAAAATATACAAATTCATTTGTCTTATGAAAACGTTTATGGTACAATCTGACTAAGCGGTTACAAAAATGGAAGACAGAACGCAGACCCGAAAGTCTGACAAAAAAGAGACGGCAGAAAGGGACAGGATATGAAGAAGTGGACGGGGATGATTACCAATCTCACAATGTTGACACAATTCGGACTGTCCCTTGTGACGCCTCTTTTTCTTTGTCTGGCACTTTGCTGGTGGCTTTGCGACCGCTTTTCGGTTGGAACATGGATTTATCTGATCGGCTTTTTCTTTGGGATCGGAGGCGGTGCCGTGACAGCCTGGAAATTCGGGCAGAGCGTTCTGCGGCATCAGAAACGCATCGAGACGGAGCCGGACGGAAAAAAGAAGAAAAAGCGGGTGTCTTTCAACCGACATATTTAGAACGTGTCTGAAAAAGTTTTCACAGTTGACGAAGATCAAGTGGCAGAGAAAAGATTTCAGACTGATTTTAAGGGGAAAATCCATTAGAAAGGAAACAAGGCGATATGAGCAATTTCGGAGACAAGGTCCAGCCGGCCGTAAAAAAGGAGACGAAAAATGTTGCCATCTATACTGTTGTCGGCGTGGTTGTGATGTGGGTCGGGTTTCTGATCCTGCACCTGATCTGGCCGGAAAAAATCCCATTTGACTATCGGGTGATCCTCGGGGGAATCGGAGGCGGTGCCGTTGCGGTGCTGAACTTTTTCCTGATGGGCATGGCAGTACAAAAAGCAGTGTCCGAGACAGACGAGGCGGGAGCAAAACGGCGGATGCAGGCAAGCTATTCGCAGAGAAACCTGATGCAGATGCTCTGGGCAATTCTGGCGATTGTGCTTCCATGCTTTCAGTTTGCCGCAGGAATCCTGCCGCTTTTAATTCCGGGAACGGCCATCAAGCTGAAGGGCATAAAAAACAGCATAAAGCGCTGAACCTGATCTTTGGCGAAAGCCGCAAAGACGGGACGGCGTTTTGAAACCGAAACAGCGAAGCAGCGATTCGGTTATGAGCAAGCAGCGAAGCGGATTGTGAAGATCCGCTTTGACAAAAGGTTCAAATTTTTATTTTATCTCATACAGAGGAGGTGAGAAAAGAGAATGGAGGTTGATATCTCCGGTGCAAAAGTCTTTTTTACGATCCCTATCGATTTCCCGCTGTTCGGGAAAATTCAGATCAGCGAAACGCTGGTGGTAAGCTGGATTGTAATGGCACTCATTACCGGACTTTGCATCTGGCTTACAAGAGATTTGAAGGTGCGGAACATCTCCAAACGCCAGGCGATGGCAGAAATGATTGTGGAAACCGCAAACAAATTTGTCATCGGCAACATGGGAGAAAAATTCCGCTATCTGATTCCTTTTGTGTCGGCGCTTTTCGCGACCAGCGTTGTCTCAAACCTGATCAGCCTGATCGGACTTCGAAGTCCGACAGCGGATCTTTCCACCGAGGCGGCCTGGGCTGTTGTGGTCTTTATTATGATCACAACACAGAAGATCAAAACGAATGGTTTTGGCGGATATCTGAAAGGCTTTACGACTCCGATTGCGGTTATGACACCGTTTAACGTTTTGTCGGAGCTCGCAACGCCGATCAGTATGGCGTGCCGTCACTTTGGAAACATCCTTTCCGGCGTTGTGATCAATGCCCTGATCTACGGATCGCTGGCACTGGCAAGCGGAAAGCTGCTGGGACTGCTTCCCGGCGTGCTCGGAAGAACCCTTTCACAGATCCCGATTCTGGACGTCGGTGTCCCGGCTGTTCTGTCGGTCTATTTTGACTGGTTCTCCGGCGTGATGCAGGCCTTTATTTTCTGTATGCTGACTGTCATGTACATTGCGAATGCAGCAGAAGAAGGCTAAAGAGATTAAAAAATGAGGTTTACAAAAAGAAAATACAGGAGGAAAACAAGATGGATTTTCAGATTTTAGCAAAAGGTATCGCTCTCGCAGGATGCGCAATCGGCGCAGGATGCTCCCTGATCGCAGGTATCGGACCTGGTATCGGTGAAGGTAACGCCGTAGCAAAGGCACTTGAGGCAATCGGACGTCAGCCGGAATGCAAAGGTGATGTAACAAGTACGATGCTTCTTGGCTGTGCGATCGCAGAGACCACAGGTATTTACGGTTTCGTAACCGGCCTGCTTTTGATCTTCGTAGCACCGGGAATGTTCATGAACTTCCTGAAATAGTTGCAAGGAGTAAATGATTGCTAGGAGGAAAGAAACTATGCAGGTTCAGGAACTGGTAGGAATTGTCCCCTGGACTTTTATCGCACAGATCTGCAACCTCTTCATCCAGATGTATCTGATCAAACGGTTCCTTTTCAAACCGATCAATGAGATGCTGGAAAAACGGCGTGCGGCAGCCGATGCGGAGATCACAGACGCAGAGGCGGCAAAAAAAGAAGCCAACGCCATCAAAGAGGAATATGAGCAGAATATGCAGGAGGCCAAGGCAAAGGCCAACGAGATTCTCGAAAGCGCCAGAAAGACAGCGACGCTGCAGAGCGAGAAAATCGTAAAAGAGGCTTCCGAACAGGCAGCTGCCCTGAAAAACAAGGCAGAAAAAGAGATTGCCCAGGAGAAAAAGAAAGCGGTCAATGAAGTCAAAGGCGAGATCGGCGGCATTGCCATGGATATTGCCGGAAAGGTCATTGAACGTGAGATTAATGAAAAAGACCATGAGAAGCTGATAGATGAATTTATATCGAATGTAGGTGAAGCATCATGACAGAAACTGCCAGAGTATACGGTGGGAGCCTGTATGAGCTGGCCGCAGAGGAGCATCTCGAAGAGGAAATCCTTTCCGAGATGAAGGAGATCCGAGCTCTGTTCCGGGAAAACTCGGAGTATCCGCGCCTTTTATCGGAGCCTTCGATTCCGCGAAAAGAGCGGATCGGGCTGATCGACGCGGCATTTGGCAGCCAGGCGGAACCGTATTTGGTCAATTTTATCAAACTGCTGTGTGAAAAAAATCTTCTCCGTGAATTCGGCGGATGCCAGGAAGCATTCCAGCGCAGATACTACGCAGCCCACAATATTGCTGAGGCAGTTGTGACGAGCGCAGCATCCCTGTCGAAGGAACAGGAAGAGCTTCTGAAGAAAAAACTGGAAACAATGAGCGGAAAAACGGTCGTGATGGAACTGAAAACCGATCCGTCCGTTCTGGCGGGTGTCCGCGTGGAGCTCGACGGAAAGCTGTTTGACGGAACCGTAAAGGGACGTTTGGCCGAGCTTTCCAGAAGAATCAGCGATACAGTGGTGTAGGAGGAAAACATGCAACTGAAACCAGAAGAAATATCCAAGGTCATCCGCAGCCAGATCAAATATTATGAAAATGCGATCCGGCAGGATGAGACAGGCACCGTTCTGATGGTCGGAGACGGAATCGCGAGAGCCAGCGGTCTTTCGAACTGTATGGCAGGCGAGCTGCTGGAGTTTGAGGATGGAAGCTATGGAATGGCACAGAACCTCGAGGAAAACAGCGTATCTGTCGTTTTATTCGGTTCCGGCGAGAACATCAGCGAGGGACAGCTTGTAAAAAGAACGGGAAAGGTCGTTTCGGTTCCGGTCGGAGAAGGTATGATCGGACGCGTTGTCAACGCGCTCGGCCAGCCAATCGACGGCGCAGGCCCGATTACGGCAGCAGAGTACCGTCCGATTGAAAGCCCGGCACCGGGCATCTGTGAGAGAAAAGGTGTTAATCAGCCGCTGCAGACCGGTATTAAAGCGATCGATTCCATGGTTCCGATTGGAAGAGGTCAGCGAGAGCTGATCATCGGAGACCGTCAGACCGGAAAGACAACGATCGCAACCGATACCATTCTGAACCAGAAAGGCAAGGATGTGATCTGTATCTACGTTGCCATCGGACAGAAACGTTCGACAGTAGCGTCCTTAGTAGAAAATCTTGAGAAGAACGGCGCAATGGCGTACACCATCGTCGTGGCAGCGACGGCATCCGAAGCGAGCCCGCTGCAGTATATCGTACCGTATTCCGGCTGTGCCATGGGCGAGTACTTTATGTATCAGGGAAAAGATGTGCTGATCATTTATGATGACTTAAGTAAGCACGCGGTTGCATACCGTGCACTCTCATTGCTGATCCGCCGTCCACCGGGACGTGAGGCTTATCCGGGAGATGTTTTCTATCTCCATTCCAGACTTCTGGAGCGTGCCGCAAAGCTGGACGATGAACACGGCGGCGGATCCATGACGGCCCTGCCGATCATTGAGACCCAGGCAGGCGATATTTCCGCCTATATTCCGACGAACGTCATCTCCATCACAGACGGACAGATTTTCCTTGAGACAGAGCTGTTCCACTCGGGCGTTATGCCGGCGGTAAACCCTGGCGTATCCGTATCCCGTGTCGGTGGAAATGCGCAGATTAAGGCGATGAAGAAGGTAGCCGGAACTTTGAAACTGATCTATTCCCAGTACCGCGAGCTGGCAAGTTTTGCACAGTTCGGATCCGATCTGGATGCCGATACAAAGGCGCGTCTGGAGCAGGGTGTGCGTATCGTGGAAGTATTAAAACAGAACCAGAATGCACCGGTTCCGGTAGAAAAACAGGTGGCCATTCTTTATGCGGTAACGAAAGGAATTCTGTCAAAGGTTGCAGCTGAGGATGTCCGCGCCTATGAGGACGGACTGTATACCTGGCTTGATACCGATGCCGAGGGTGCTGCCGTGATGCAGGAGATTTCCGCAACCGGAAAACTCGAGGCAGATACCGAAGAGAAGCTGAAAAGTGCGCTCGAATCGTACACCGAAAACTTTATCAATACAAGACCTGCAAAATAAGGAAAGAAGGAGGAGCCTATGGCTGCAAACATGAAAGCCGTAAAGCTGCGGATCAAAAGTGTCGAAAGCACGATGCAGATTACCAAGGCGATGGAACTTGTAGCGTCCTCCAAGCTGCGAAAAGCGAAGGAGCGGGCTGATACCTGCCGTCCGTATTTTCAGGAGCTGTACCGCACTTTGCAGGATATTGCAAAAGGAAACACGGAATTTTATTCCATTTATGCAAAAGAGGCAAAAAACGAGAAATGCTGCTACGTGCTGGTTGCCGGAGACCGCGGCCTTGCGGGCGGATACAACGCGAATCTGTTCCGATGCTTTGAGGCAGATGCCAAAGGAAAAGAGATCTGTGTGGTTCCGGTCGGCAAAAAGGCAGTGGAGTATGCAAAATCCCGGAAGCTGGAAATCCTGACGGACAGCTTTGCCGAGATCGCAAATCTTTCTGTGGCAGACAGCTTTGAGATCGCGCGCGCACTGTGCCGTGAGTTCCGGAAAGGGACCTTCGGACATGTGGAGCTTTGTTACACAAAATTCGTGTCGATGCTGTCGCAGATGCCGGTTTCCGTGCCGATCCTGCCTCTGATTGACATTGCAAAAGAGGACGGAGAGGATCCGGAAGCGAAAAAAATCCGGAATCTGATCCTGTATGAGCCAAACGGTGTCGAGGTATTTGAAGCGATTGTGCCGGAATACTTAGGCGGCCTGATCTACGGCGGTATCTGTGAGAGTGTGGCAAGTGAGCTTGCGGCACGCCGTACCGCAATGGAGGCGGCAACGGGAAATGCAGAGGAGATGATTGAACAGCTCAATCTGTATTACAACCGTGCCCGTCAGGCAAGCATTACGCAGGAGATCACGGAGATCGTCGGCGGTGCGGAAGGCGTGTAAGAGTGGAAACAAGAAAAGTGAGGAGAAGTCGTTAAATGAGTGAAAAACACATTGGCGAGGTTGTGCAGGTAACGGGTCCTGTTCTGGACATCCGTTTTCCGGAAGGAGAGCTGCCGGCACTTCTGAATGCCATCGAGATAGACAACCACGGCGAGAAGCTGGTTGTGGAAGTGGCGCAGCAGACAGGCGACAACATGGTTCGCTGCATTGCCATGAAGTCCACAGACGGACTTGTCCGCGGAACGAAAGCAGTCGACACGGGCGGCCCGATCGCCGTTCCGGTCGGAGAGGAGTGCTTAGGCCGCGTGTTCAACCTGCTCGGTGAGACCGTAGACAATAAGCCGGCACCGGAAACAGCAGAAAAATGGCCGATCCACCGCGATCCGCCGTCCTATGAGGAACAGGTTCCGGCAACGGAAATCCTTGAAACCGGAATCAAGGTCGTTGACCTGATCTGCCCGTATGCCAAGGGCGGAAAAATCGGTCTGTTCGGCGGTGCCGGCGTTGGAAAAACAGTCCTTATCATGGAGCTGATCCACAACGTGGCAACGGCGCACGGCGGACTTTCCGTTTTCACCGGTGTCGGAGAGCGTACCCGTGAAGGAAATGACCTTTACAACGAGATGAAAGAGAGCGGTGTTATCGATAAAACAGCACTGGTCTATGGACAGATGAACGAGCCGCCGGGAGCGCGTATGCGTGTCGGACTTTCCGGCCTTACCATGGCAGAATATTTCCGTGATGTGAAAAATCAGGATGTGCTGCTGTTCATCGATAATATTTTCCGATTTACGCAGGCAGGTTCCGAGGTTTCGGCTCTGCTTGGCCGTATGCCGTCCGCAGTAGGATACCAGCCGACGCTGGCAACCGAGATGGGCGCACTGCAGGAGCGTATTACGTCCACGAGAAAGGGTTCCATCACATCGGTACAGGCTGTTTATGTGCCGGCCGATGACCTGACCGATCCGGCTCCGGCAACGACATTTACCCATCTGGATGCCACGACGGTACTTTCCCGTGAAATTTCCAGCCAGGGTATTTATCCGGCCGTTGATCCGCTCGATTCTACCAGCCGTATTCTGACACCGGAAATCGTAGGCCATGAGCATTATGAGGTAGCGCGTGCCGTACAGCAGGTGCTGCAGAGATACAAAGAGCTGCAGGATATCATCGCCATCATGGGTATGGACGAGCTGTCCGAGGAGGATAAGCTGACGGTCAGCCGTGCCCGTAAGGTACAGCGTTTCCTGTCCCAGAGCTTCTCGGTAGCGGAGCAGTTTACCGGTATGGAAGGAAAATACGTGCCGTTAAAAGAAACTCTGCGCGGATTCCGCATGATCCTTGACGGCGAGTGCGATGATCTTCCGGAGAGCTGCTTCCTGTTTGCAGGAACCATCGACGAGGTATTTGAAAAAGCAAAAGCACTGAATCAGTAAAGGAGGAATGACGTATGAGTACATTTCCTTTACGTGTCGGCACGCCGGACGGACTTCTCTATGAGGGTGACGTAGCGCGCGTTGTCTGCAGAACCATCAGCGGCGACCTGGCAATTCTGCCGGGGCACTGCAATTACTGCACTGCACTTGGTATGGGCGAGGCGCATATTGTGCTGGAGGACGGAACGAGAAGAAATGCCGCCTGCATCGGCGGAATGCTTTCCATGATGAATGGGGTCTGCCGTGTTCTGGCAACGACCTGGGAGTGGGAAGAGGATATTGATGCAGAGCGCGCCGAGGCTGCCAAACACAGGGCCGAGCAGGCGCTGGCAAACGGCGGTCTGACAGACAAAGAATACCGTATTGCCGAAGCCAAGCTGCAGCGTGCGCTGGTGCGGCTGAGTGTAAAAGAATAAAAAACAAAAAGCCTTCGACGAATTCAGAAAAATCCTATCGTCGGAGGCTTTTTTAATTTACAGGAAACTTCGTTGAAATTTCCTGTGTGTCTTTAAAGAGCAAAAATTCCGCAGATTAAGAATCCCGCTACGGCGAGAGCAGCACTGATCAGGACGTAAGGGAACTGCGATACGGCATGTGACATATTGTCAATCTCGCAGGTCGCGGAGGAAAGAACCGTTGCGTCGGAATAGAAGCATGCATGGCTTCCGAAAACACCGCCGGATACGACAGCACCAAGGGCCAGGAGTACATTGGCATCAAGGGCGATGGCAAGCGGAACAACGATGGAAACAGCTACGGCCTCAATTCCCCAGAAAGAGCTGGTGACAAAGGTCAGAACTGCAATGACAACAAAAATAATAGCTGCCAGTGTTTTGGCATTCATGTACGGAACACACAGGTTGATAACATATTCCGAGAGTCCCATTTCGCCGCAGGCAGTCTTGATCATAAAGGATGCAAGAAGAATGGCGAGAACCGGAAGAATATCTGCAAAGCCGGCAAAAAACAGTTCCACGTACCGCGTAAAGGTCATTTTCTTCCGTGGAAGATAAAGAATCATACAGGAAGCAAGAGCAAGAATGATCGCCTGCATCATATCCTGTGTGGCTACTGTCACACCGATCAGAATGCCAATAGGGATCAGAAAATCCAGTATATTTCCGGCATTGGTATTTTCGGGCGGGTAATCAACGCTCATTCCGGCCATGGCAATGTCAACGGAAGGGGCATTGTGCATTTTTGGATGCTCCGGTGTTTGCTCTTCCTTTTCCAGATCTGTATAGGCAGCTTTCATTTTTCCGAGCTTTGGCATTAGTTTGCAGGCAAACAGAATCACAACCAGAAGGGCAGCCATGGGATAAAACATATAAGGAAGCACTTTTAAGTAAACACTCATACCAGTGGAAAAGCCCATGTTGAGAATATCCGGTTCCTGAATAAAAACACCGGAATAAAAGACCACCCAGGTGGAAAAGGGAATCAGTGCACAGATAGGTGCACCGGTTGAGTCAATGATATAGGCAAGCGCCTGTCTTGGGACTTTTCGTTTGTCGCAGACATCCTTCATACAGGTTCCAACGGTCATGATGTTGAGATAGTCATCGACAAAAATAATGATTCCGAGAAATACCGACATCATCATGGTGATCCGTTCATTTTTACAGAAACGGCTTAACAGGTTGGAAAAACCAAGTGTTCCTTTTGCCTCGCGGAGCAGGAAAATGAAGCCTCCGAACAGTCCGCAGAGAAGAAGAATATACTGGTTATCTGCGTTGCTGATTTCTGAAAGCAGCAGATCACACCAGGGGCCGATAAAAGCCGCTTTATACATGATGAGATAGGCAACCAAGGTTCCAAAAATCAGAGCTTCGAAAGATTTTTTGTTTTTAATGCAAAAATCAGCATCGCTGCAGGCGGCAGCAGACATAAAACTCCATATTGCATAGCGGTTCTCCTTTGTAGTTAGAATATGTGATGCAGCGTACCGCTGTAGGAAGCGACGGGGCTTTATTGTTTCGTCATGATACGGTAGGTTTCCGGCCGCCGGTCACGGAAAAGGCCCCAGGAAAAACGTTCTTCACGCAGGCTATCCAGATCGAAGGAAGCATACAGGATTTCCTCGGTATCTCTTCCGGCAGATGCCACGAGTTCACCGGTTGCATCGGCAATAAAGGAAGAGCCGTAGAAAGTAAGAGAAGAGGACTGGCCGCCATTTTCTTCACAGGGCGTTACGGTTTCGGTACCAATCCGGTTTGCAGCAGCAACCGGAATAAGATTTGCGGCAGCATGTCCCTGCATGACGCGTCGCCAGTGCCCGCTGCTGTCTACATTCAGGATCGGCTCACTTCCGATCGCGGTAGGATAGAGCAGGATTTCAGCTCCCTGCACAGCCATACATCGTGCTGTTTCCGGAAACCACTGGTCCCAGCAGATGCCGACGCCGACGGTTCCAAAACGTGTTTCAAAGACTTTGAATCCCGTATCTCCCGGAGTGAAATAGAATTTTTCCTGATAAAAATGATCGTCCGGGATATGGGTCTTGCGGTAAACACCAAGAATGGATCCGTCTGCATCGATCATGGCAATGGAATTAAACAGGCGCTGAACATCCCTTTCATAAAAGCTGACCGGAATCACGACCCCAAGTTCTCCGGCAACGGCCTGAAAACGCCGGATGGCGGGATTTTCTGTCAAAGGCAGGGCATAATCATAATAATCGTATCGCTTTTCCTGACAAAAATACGGTCTTTCAAATAATTCAGGAAGAAGGATGAGATTGGCACCGTTGGAAGCGGCTTCACGGACCATGGTCTCTGCTTTGTCTATATTTTCCTGTACCTGGCTGCAGCATGAAAACTGCAGTGCGGCAATTTTTATATTTCTCATAATCTGTTTCCTCTTTTCTTTGCCGGAATCTGCTGGGTAATACAGTGAATGTTGCCTCCGCCGGTCAGAATGACGCGTGCATCGACAGGGAGGATCCGTCGATCCGGAAAGCATTTTCCGAGAATTTCTGCAGCCACGGTATCGTTTTCATCGCCGAACCGGGGAAGAAGGACACAGTGATTGGCAAGATAAAAATTGATATAGCTGGCGGCAAGGCGTTCCCCGGCTTCCCGCTGGTCTTCGCCAGCTTCAAAATCATAGCCGAGAAGATCTTCTTCTGTAATACAGATGGGATGCTTTGGAATGGGCAGCTTGTGAATTACAAAGCTTCGTCCCTTCGCGTCAACGGTATGGGAGAGAAGATCAAAAGCGGCCCTGCTTCTGGCATACTGAGGATCGTTTTCGTCATCTGTCCAGGCAAGAAGCACTTCTCCTGGCTTTACAAAGCAGCACATATTATCAATATGGCCGTTGGTTTCATCGTTGTAAATACCAAAAGGCAGCCAGATGATTTTCTCGACCGAAAAGATACTGACGCAGCTTTTCTTCAATTTCCGCTCTTGTAAGAGAAGGATTGCGCCCCGGACTCAGCAGACATTCTTCGGTCGTAAGCAGGGTTCCTTCCCCGTCAACATGGATGGAGCCGCCTTCCAGAACAAAGGGGCGGGCATTATAGAAGGAATCTCCGAGAAAACTGCAGATTCGTTCCGGAACCTCACGGTCATGCTCAAAGTGGGAATACAAACCGTCATACTGGCCGCCCCAGGCGTTGAATTCCCATTGAATGCCTCTTCGCCCACCCTGATCGTTGACCACAAACGTAGCGCCGGTATCTCTTGCCCAGGCATCCTCTGTCGAGGCTTCAATCAGATGAATCCGGTCGGAGGAAAGCAGTTCCTGTGCCGATGCTTTATCCTGTGGCCGGACGAAAAGATAAACCTGCTCATAGGCGGCAATTGCTTCTGCAATTTCTGCAAATGCAGCTCTTGCCGCTTTTGCCCCGTAATTCCAGGAACCGGGGCGCCACGGCCAGATCATCAGCGTGCCTTCGTGGGGCTCAAATTCGCCCGGCATGTAAAAGCCATCGGTTTTTGGGGTTCTAAGACAATCGGTTTTTGAAATCTTCATATCCAAACTCCTTTATCATTCGGCAGTTTCCAGCTTTGTCCATCACCGCGATGGAAGGGAGTGGGATTCCGTTAAAGGTATTGGTTTTTACCATCGAATAAATCGCCATATCTTCAAAATACAGTCTGTCACCGATCCGGATTTGGGAATCGAAGGAATATTCGCCGATTACGTCGCCCGCCAGGCAGGTATTGCAGGAAAGGCGGTAGGTATAAGGCTTTTCCCCGGGCAGTCCGCTGCCTTTGAGCGGAGGGCGGTACGGCATCTCAAGCACATCCGGCATATGGCAGGCAGCGGAAGTGTCAAGAATTAAAATTTTTCCGTTATTTTCAACAATATCGAGAACTTCCGTGACATTGTAGCCTGCGTTTAAGGCAACTGCTTCCCCGGGCTCCAGGTAAATCTGAAGACCATACGTTTCTTTCATATGGTTGATACAGGAAATCAGGCGTTCGATATCGTAATCCTCACGGGTGATATGATGTCCGCCTCCCATGTTAAGCCAGTTCATTTTAAAAAGCCACTTGCCGAATTTTTCTTCCACGGCGCGCAGTGTGGTTTCCAGATCATCCGAATTCTGTTCACAGAGGGTATGAAAATGAAGACCGTCCACAAGATCGGCCAGTTCGTCTGTAAAATCGCAGGCGCGGATGCCCATGCGGGAGCCGGGCGCACAGGGATCATAAATCGCATGGTCTTCCTGCGTGGAGCATTCCGGGTTGATGCGAAGTCCGGCTTTTGCGGTTCCGGAAGCCTTAAGTACGGGGAGGTACGTTCGGAGCTGCTTTTCTGAATTGAAAATAATATGATCGCAGATCTGTGCGAGCTCTTCCATATCCTGCGGGCGGTAGGCCGGAGAATACACATGATTCTCCAGCCCCATTTCTTCCTTGCCAAGCTGCGCCTCATAGAGTCCGCTGGCAGTCGTTCCGCTGATATATTTTCCAATCAGCGGATATTCCGAAAAACAGGAAAAGCATTTCTGAGCCAGCAGAATTTTTGCACCGGTGCGTTCTTCTACCTGGTGCAGGATCTTTAAGTTTTCTTCCAGTTTGCCTTCATCAATGACAAAACAGGGAGTTGGCAGTTCGTTTATCTTATACATAGGCTTAATCTACTAAAACAGGATTTTCTACGACCTTCCACGGAAGACCCCACTTGTTGAGTGCTTCCATATACGGATCCGGATCGAATTCATCTGTGGTGTAGACACCCGGCTTGTTCCAGAGACCGCTCACGACCATCATGGTTCCGATCATGGCCGGAACGCCGGTGGTGTAGGAGATCGCCTGAGACTCTACTTCCCGGTAGCATTCCTGGTGGTCACAGACATTGTAAATGTAAATGCTTCTTTCTTTTCCGTCCTTGATACCGGTAAAAATACAGCCGATGTTGGTTTTACCCACGGTGCGCGGGCCAAGGGTGGAAGGATCCGGGAGAAGCTCTTTTAAAAACTGGATCGGTACGATCTGCTGTCCGTTGAAGGTAATCGGAGTGGTGGAGAGAAGTCCTACATTTTCCAGACATTTCATATGGGTCAGATAGCTCTGGCCGAAGGTCATGAAAAAGCGGATTCTTTTTACGCCCGGGATATTTTTTGCAAGAGCCTCAATTTCTTCATGGTGAAGAAGGTACATATCCTTCTCGCCTACCTCATCGAAGTTATATTCCCGTTTGATCGACATTGGCGGAATTTCTACCCAGTGGCCGTTTTCCCAGTAAGAGCCGGGAGCGGATACCTCGCGGAGGTTGATTTCCGGATTGAAGTTGGTTGCAAACGGATATCCGTGGTCGCCGCCGTTGCAGTCCAGAATATCAATCGTGTGAATTTCATCGAAATAGTGTTTCTGTGCATAGGCTGCAAAGACACTGGTGACGCCCGGGTCAAAGCCGGTTCCGAGAAGACCGGTGATGCCGGCTTCCTTGAAACGGTCCATATAGGCCCACTGCCAGGAGTAATCAAAGTAAGCAGAAAAGCCAAGCTCTTCGCATCTCTTTTCGTAGATTGCACGCCATGCCGGATCATCCGTATTTTCTGCTTCGTAATTTGCAGTATCGATGTAAGGAACCTTACATGCGAGGCAGGCATCCATAATGGTAAGATCCTGATAAGGAAGAGCCAGATTTAATACGGCATCCGGCTGATACTGTTTGATTAAGGCGATTAATTCTTCTGTGCAGTCGGCATCCACCTTTGCTGTTGTGATAATGGTTTTTGTGGTCGGAGCCAGCTTTTCTTTTAAAGCATCGCACTTGGAAAGGGTGCGGCTTGCAATCATAATTTCAGAAAATACTTCACTGTTCTGGCAGCATTTGTGAATGGCTACGGATGCAACACCGCCGCATCCGATGATCATAACTTTGGACATTGTTTGGTTCTCCTTTTTCAGAAAATGGTGTTGGGTTCATCTTTGGCTATAAGCACGAAAAAAAGACAGATGACGTGCATCATCTGTCTAAAAATCGAAATTTATACATGATCGTATTGTGCAAACTTCAGGGGATGGACAAAAATCCAGGCTTCCCCCTGTTTTCCTATGCAGAAATATATAGTCACGTACTCTTATTGACCGTTTCATAAGATGATGTGCTCGTCGTAGAGCATCGATTATAAAGTAATCAACTCATAAAATTTGCGCTTTTAACGCAATCAATAATGTGGCTCTTAACCACGCTCGGCAACTACCCCTGCCTGTCCGTCGGTTTTTTACCAGAGGCATATATTTTGCATAAGAACAGAATTGTTCGCTTGCAGTTCCAAATTATAAAGTGAAATGACATGGATGTCAAGAAAAATTTGTGAAACTATTCAGAGCCATGCGAAATGGAAGAAAAATCACAGGGTGATCCAGTAACGCTCCAGTGTTTTGTTTTCATCGGCACGATAAGCGGTGCCGTCGAACCGGCCGCCATTTTTCAGGATCGTTCTGCGGCTTCCTTCGTTGGTATCCAGGCAGCAGACCAGAATTTCGGAAAGGCCGAGGCTTTTGCAGTACGGCTGCACATTTTTCAGCATCCAGGAGGCATAGCCTTTTCTGCGTTCCGACGGGCGGACGGAGTAGCCGATGTGGCCGCCCAAGGTGCGCAGAAAATCGTTCAGGTAGTGGCGCACCTGAATCATGCCGACAAGGCGGTTGTCTGATTTGCGGATGCACAGAAACTGTGTTGCGAGAACCATGCCCTCCGGCAGAGTCTCCTCTCTGGTATACCGCATGGTATCTTCAAGATACGCCTTCATATCATCAAACCGGCGAAGCGGTCCGCAGCCGTCCATGGAATCGCTGTTTTCCAGAAAATCGTTCCGGTAGGCGGCGAGTTCGGCGAAGTATTCCTCCGACGGTTCAACTAACATCAGTTCATCGTTCATCCTTAGCATTTCTCCGGTTCCGGATACTCGACGCCGAAGGTCTCAACGGTAACGGTAGCCATTCTCTGCGGCTGCAGCGGTTTGTCGCTGTAGTCGGTGTTGACAGATGCGATTTTATCTACGACTTCCAGGCCTTCTGTTACTTTTCCGAAAGCAGCGTATGCGCCGTCCAGATGCGGAGCAGCTTTGTGCATGATGAAGAACTGGCTTCCTGCGCTGTCCGGGAACATGGTACGTGCCATGGAGAGAACGCCTGGGGTGTGTGCGAGGTTGTTCTCAAATCCGTTCTGGGAGAACTCACCCTTGATGCAGTAATCCGGGCCGCCGGCGCCTGTGCCAGCAGGATCTCCGCCCTGGATCATGAATCCCGGGATGACGCGGTGGAAGATCAGGCCGTCATAGAAGCCTTTTTTTACCAGACTGATGAAATTGTTTACGGTGTTCGGCGCGATTTCCGGGTAAAGCTCTGCTTTCATCACATCGCCGTTTTCCATAGTAATTGTAACGATTGGGTTAGACATAATTGTTTTCCTCCTGATTTTTTTACGATTTTTTGATAAGACGTAAGTAGCCATTTTTCGAAGAAAAATGAGCGGATTACGAATGTTTTTGATGATTACTGGAGTGCAAAGCACGTAGCGATCTGGTATCAAAGGGGGCAAACCCCTTTTTTTCAGATCATTACTCCAGGAATGTCTCATGGATCGCACGCATTGCCTGATCTGCGTATGCTTCGTCGATCAGGGCAGTGATGCGGATTTCTGAGGTGGTAATCATCTCGGTATTGATTCCTGCATTGGCGAGCGCGCCGAACATTTTGGCAGCCACGCCCGAATGGGAGCGGACACCGGCTCCGATGACGGAAATCTTTGCCACGTTCTCATCATAATCCAGCTTTTTGATGCCGAGCGAATCCTTATTGTCGTTCAGCACATCGATCGTGCGCAGCATATCCGGCTTTGCAACGGTAAAGGAAACGGACTTTGTGCCGTCCTTTCCGAGTGACTGGATCATGACATCGATGTTCAGATTGTTCCGATCCAGTAAATTTAAGAGGCGGAACGTACTCTCCGGATCGTTGCCAAGGCCTGCAACACGGATTTTTGCCACATTTTTGTCGGCAGCCACGCCGCTGATTAACATTTTTTCCATTTTGGTTTTCTCCCTTACCATCGTTCCGGAATTCCGGTTCAGACTGGAGCAGACCAGAAGTTCCACGCCGTATTTTTTTGCGATTTCCACGCATCTGCTGTGAAGGACTTTTGCGCCGAGCGAAGCCATCTCCAGCATTTCATCGTAAGTTACCTCTTCCATCTTGCGCGCATTCGGTACAATCCGCGGATCTGCGGTGTAGACGCCGTCTACATCCGTGTAGATTTCACAGACATCCGCGTGCAGCTCTGCAGCGAGGGCAACCGCAGTCGTATCGGAGCCGCCGCGTCCGAGCGTTGTGATATCATCGTATTTGTTGATCCCCTGGAAGCCGGTGACAATGACAATTTTGTTGTCATCCAGCTCTTTACGGATGCGCTCGGTGTCGATCCGTTTGAAGCGCGCGTTCTGATAATCGGAGGTCGTGTGCATCGGTACCTGCCAGGCATTTAAAGAAACAGCACTGACGCCCATCTGAATCATGGTTATGGCCATCAGGGAAACGGAAACCTGTTCACCGGTGGCAAGAAGCATATCCATCTCGCGGCGGGACGGTTTTTCCGTAATCTGTTTTGCGGTTGCAATCAGTCCGTCCGTCGTTTTTCCCATCGCGGAGAGAACGACAACGACCTGGCTTCCGGCCTGCTGGTTTTTTCGATGCAGCGCTGTGCTACATTGCGGATGTGCGCAAGATCTGCGACGGAGCTTCCGCCAAATTTCATTACAGTCAGCATAACAGTTTTGATCTCTTTCCTTTTTGATTTACGCGGACAAAAGCGCAGAGCGTGTTTTACCGCGTTTTCCGGGCCGAAAAAACAGGAGTGGGACGTTTTGGGGCCGCGAAACTCTGATACATAGTATAGCGAAAACAGATAGAAAAAGCAAGGAAAAGCACAAGGAAAAGCACAAGGAAAAGCGGTTTCGTTCTGCGGTTGTATTACCTTTTTGTTTGTGTTAAAATGATAGGCAGAAAAAGAGGAGAAGAAAGCATATGATCATAGAAACAAATTCTGCGTCGGAGACGCTTGCCCTTGGCGAAAAGCTGGGAAAAGCGGCGAAGCCTGGCCAGATTTATACATTAAACGGAGACCTTGGTGTTGGAAAAACCGTTCTGACGCAGGGCTTTGCAAAAGGACTTGGCATCACAGAGGCAGTCAACAGTCCCACATTTACCATTATTCAGGAATATACGGAAGGACGTCTGCCATTTTATCATTTCGATGTTTACCGGATCGGTGATATAGAAGAAATGGAAGAAATCGGATACGATGATTATTTTTCGGTGAGGGTGTCTGCCTGATCGAATGGGCAGAACTGATTGAAGAGCTGATCCCGGAGGGTGCGATTTCGATTACGATAGAAAAAGACCTCGAAAAAGGGTTTGATTACCGGAAAATTACGGTGGAATAAAAGAAAAAAATCCTGAATGTGGTGGAAAAACAAAAGGAAATCGTAAAGATTCCTGTTTCCGGCAGACTGCCAAAATGAGTTGCACAGGAAGGAAATATCGGAAAGGAACAAAAAATTATGAAAATACTTGCACTGGACAGCTCCGGCCTGGTGGCTTCGGTGGCTGTTGTTGAAAATGACACACTGCTTGCGGAATACACCGTAAATTATAAAAAAACACATTCCCAGACTCTGCTTCCGATGCTGGATGAAATCTCGAACATGACAGAGCTGGATCTTTCGACGATCGATGCGATTGCAGTTGCCGGAGGTCCGGGCTCGTTTACCGGTCTTCGCATCGGTTCTGCAACAGCCAAGGGACTTGGTCTGGCACTTGAAAAACCACTGATTTCCATTCCAACGACGGCGGCAATCGCGTACAATATCTGGGATACTGACAAATTTGTCTGCCCGATCATGGATGCGAGAAGAAACCAGGTCTATACCGGAGTTTACTGCTACACGGATCATCGTCTCGATACGGTCTGGGAACAGGATACGATGAGCATTGAGGCACTGGCGGAGGGCCTGAACTGCCTCGACCACGAAGTGATTTTCCTCGGGGACGGCGTTGCGGTTTACCGGGAAAAATTAGAGGCACTGCTGACGATTCCGTTTCCTTTGCACCGGCACACGTCAACCGCCAGAGAGCGGCAGCCGTCGGAGCACTGGCTGAGGTTTATTACAAAGAAGGTAAGATTCAGACGGCAGAAGAGCACGAGCCGGAATACCTGAGAAAATCGCAGGCGGAGCGTGAAAGAGCGGAGCGGGAATCTGTGAAGCATGCCGATGTGGTGAAAAAACAGGAGAACGGAGAAAAAAGCGAATGATCACAATCCGTGAAATGCAGATCGATGATCTGGAGCAGGTGATGCCGATTGAGGAGGCCAACTTTTCGATTCCGTGGACAGAAACCGGATTTTTTACATTTCTGATCCGTGACGACGCACTGTTTCTTGTAGCAGAGGAGGACGGTGAAATTTTAGGATATCTCGGAATCCTGATTTCCTTTGATGAAAGTGAGATCACAAATGTCTGCGTGGCAGAAAAAGCGAGAAGACGCGGCATCGGCCGTGCACTGATGGAAGAGCTGTTCCGTCGGATGCAGGAGAGAAAGGTGCGCGTCATTCATCTGGATGTGCGCATCGGCAATACGCCGGCACGGAATCTGTACGAGAGCCTCGGCTTTGTACAGGACGGCATGCGGAAGGGGTACTACGATCTCCCGAAGGAGGACGCAGTGCTGATGAGCCGGACGGATGAATCGGTTCCGAAGAGGTAGAGAGAAATCGTTATTGTATACGCATTTAACGCACAGGACTTTCCTTTCATTCCCAGTAGGAATGGCGGGAAAGATGTGTTACAATCGACAGGACACAGGAGAATCTGATTTCTGTTTTGTGTCAGGAACGAAGAAAGAAACGTTTTTTGATACACGGGAGGAAGAAAAATGCGGAAATACAACAAAAACACAAATGAGCTGGAAGCGGCGGTGTGTAACTGCTGCGGAAAAAGCATGAAAATACAGAATGGAATGCTGCTGGAGGGGATCTGCTCGGTCGACACGACGTGGGGGTACTTTTCCGGGAAGGACCTGGAAAAGCATGAGTTTGATCTGTGCGAGGAGTGCTACGATCGGATTACATTGTCGTTTGCGGTTCCACCGGAAATTTCGGAGGACACGGAGGTTTAGAATTTCGGGCAGTTCGGCATCGTTCTGGAAGAAAGGGGAAGGTGCAATGCAAAGAGGTTTTACGATTCAGTCGAAGGTGGATGGACTGATGCTTGACGGGCTTGTGGTGGAGCCGGAGGAGGGCGTACAGCGGACGGCGCTTCTGCAGCTCAGCCATGGAATGAGCGAATACAAGGAGCGGTATCTGCCGTTTATGGAGTTTATGGCGGAACACGGTGTAGTGTGTGTGATTCATGATCACCGCGGGCACGGAAAGAGTGTGAAGTCGGAGCAGGATCTCGGATTTATGTACGGCGCAGGCGGCGCAGGGCTTGTGGAGGATCTGTTTCAGGTTACGGTATGGGCAAAAAAAGAGTACCCGGATCTGCCGTTTATTCTGATGGGACACAGTATGGGATCCCTGGTTGTGCGCACGTATGCGAAGGAGCATGATAGGGAGCTGGATGCGTTGATTGTGTGTGGTTCACCGAGCAAGAATTATCTGCGGCCGCTGGGTGCGGCTGTAGGACACGCAGAAGCGGCGGTGCTCGGGGATGAGCATCGGAGCAATCTTCTGGAGGCGATGTCGTTTGGATCGTTTGCGGCGCGGTTTGCGGATGAGAAGAGCCGGTTCGCCTGGTGCTGTTCGGACCCGGAGGTGGTGCGGGAGTATGAAGAAAACCCACTCTGTGGCTTTACGTTTTCGGATGATGCTTTTTTGCGCTGAATGACCTGCTGAAGGAGACGTATGGATTCCATGGATGGCATTGCACAAACCGGAAGCTGCCGGTGCTGTTTTTGTCCGGCGGGGATGATCCGTGTTATGTGAATGTGCGGCGCTTTAAAAAATCCATTGACCATATGCGGCTGATCGGGTACCGCAATGTCAGAGGAAAGCTGTATCCGGGAATGCGGCATGAAATACTGAATGAGAAAGAAAATGAAAAAGTTTACGCGGATGTGATTGCATTTTACGAGAAAACGTGAGGTTGTGACTTGTAAAATCGCAGGGGCTTTATTATAATGGTAGAAAAATGGTGTACTTTTGAAAAATGCACCACATAAATGCAAAAATGCATTTTAGAAAACAGGAGGAAACACAATATGGATCAGGAGAAAGTCATCGTCATTGACTTCGGTGGTCAGTACAATCAGCTGGTTGCACGCCGCGTCCGCGAGTGCAATGTGTACTGTGAGATTTATTCTTACCGTACCGACATCGAACAGATCAAGGCAATGAATCCAAAGGGAATTATCCTCACCGGCGGCCCGAACAGCTGCTATGAGGCAGATTCCCCGACATACACGAAAGAATTATTTGAACTTGGCATCCCGGTTCTCGGTCTGTGCTATGGTGCGCAGTTGATGAATCATATCCTCGGTGGAAAAGTAGAAAAGGCACCGGTACGTGAGTACGGAAAAACGGAAGTGTTCGTGGATAAGTCCTCTCCGCTTTTTGAGGGAGTGGCAACGGATTCGGCAGAAGGATCTACCATCTGCTGGATGAGTCATTTTGATTATATTTCCAAACCGGCACCGGGATTTCAGGTAGTAGCACATACCGCTGACTGTCCGGTAGCGGCAGATGAAAATCCGGAGAAAAGCTTTATGCAATCCAGTTCCATCCGGAAGTACTGCATACCGTAGAGGGAAGCAAGAT